>ENA-OSEO01000054-OSEO01000054.1-sediment-metagenome-genome-assembly--contig:-NODE-54-length-289816-cov-16.761354_pt1 | contig 289816 bp, 261 predicted proteins | sample MGYA00237883_ERZ534232 | MGnify/ENA metagenome assembly ERZ534232
TTCTGGTAAACACCATTTTAGGAGATATCGATGGCCTCTTACAAGATTTCAAATTGCAAACATTTTCTTACACTACCTTTGATCAAGGGCATCTTGACAGAGCTAGCAAGGAAGGACATCTCACGGATTCTACAAAACAAGACATCATTAATGCTGTTTTGAAACATGGATATCTCCCAAAAGGACACAAGGAGTTAGTAATTTCAAATTTATCTTAGAAAACAGAAACAATACTCTATAAGAAAAAGCAACGTACTAAATGAGGCCTCCAGGAATGGGGGCCTTTTTGCAGTAAAATATCTTTTTGCCTTTTACAAAAAATATTCTTATTCAGTAATAAACTTCATAAACTGTTTCCCAAACAGAGTGAGCGACAACATTTGACTGTCGGATATTATAAAAGTAAGACCAAGGCCGTATAGGTGAAACGCAATGGCTTGAGCATGATCTGTTCTCATGTGCAATTGGGATGATAATGAAGGAAGTTGTAATCCAGTATTTCCCCTGGACGATTTTTGCGGTTTTGCTAAAATGGCATTTAGCACCTTAATGTCATCTAGTTGTATATCTTCCAGTACACGAATAATCCTTCTTTTCACATCATATGTTGTTTCCTCTGGATGTATCATTGCATTCATTAAAAAATCTTTATACATCTTTTGTTTCTTATTGGAACGCTCTCTCGTAACCCGACTTAATGTTTCTTCAAGTATTTCTTCATATTCCTCTGTTTTTACGTAAGATTCAGATATTCTGGATCCCTGTTTTTTTAATTCATCACGCAATTCCTGTATAAACTGTTTAAGTCGTTCACATTTTCTTTTATTTGATATTCCAGACAATATATTGCTGAGTGGTCCGCCAATGTAAGGAACCACACTGGCGATTGCGGAAATAATATCAATAGCTGTATCGATGTTCTTTTCAAACACTTTTCCGTTTTCGGCTTCTCTTTCGTCGATTACCACTTCAAGTTCAACCTCATGCCGATCAATGGTTTTGCTGTTTTTATCTTTCATGGCACCCTCCCTGTTTTTTCCTATTCGTAAATCTTTTCAGATAAATGTCAAGGGATTATGATCAGAACAAAGGGATCTGTCCCACTCAGAATGAACATATTTTCTACGTCTGAGAGAACAATCAGGGAAGTATGTTGTCTTGCCAAGATGATCAGGAAGAGGCATGTTTACATTCCCGAAGGGTAAGACACCATCAAAAACTGCCCTTTAAATCGGTCCTGAGAGAGTGGAGGAAAAGGAAATCTTCCGCTCTTTTTTATGCCTCGATGGGACCCGTTTTTTTAAAGTGGGGAGAAATAGGGGAGAAATGTAAAATAAGAAGGGGTTGGATGTCATATCCAACCCCTTCTTATTCTTGGTAGGCGATCCGGGATTCGAACCCGGGGCCTTTGGCTCCGGAGGCCAACGCTCTATCCATCTGAGCTAATCGCCCGTTGTTTCAATGCCGGGACAGTGAGGTCCGTCCTGAATTTCCCTTCATATCCCATGTCGAAAGAATATTCAACGACTTTCCTTCTCCTTCCCTGAAAACCGCTCCGGGATGGACAGGTCCTTCAGGATCCGGATGATGTGGTCGCTCCGGTTCATGCTGTAATAATGAATCCCGGGGATCTCGTTGGCCAGGAGGTCGTCGGTCTGCCCGAGGGCGTATTCGATACCGTATTTTTCCACCTCGTCCGGCTTTTCGCTCACCCTGTCGAGCTTTTCGAAGAGCTTAAATGGGATCTCGGCGCCGCAGAGGGAGGCCATCCGGGCCACCTGCTTGAAGTTGAAGATGGGGAAAACCCCGGGAATCAGGGGCACCCCGATCCCTTCGCTGAGCGCCCGTTCCCGGAACCGGTAATAATGGTCATTGACGAAGAAAAGCTGGGTGATGACGAAATCCGCTCCCGCATCCACCTTCCGCTTCAGGTTGTTCATGTCTTTATCAAGGCTCGGCGCTTCGGGGTGTCCCTCGGGATAGCCGGCGACGCCGATGCAGAACCGGTTCATTTCCCGGATGAAGTCCACCAGTTCGTTGGCGTAGCCGAACCCGCCTTCGGGGCGGACGAACTGCTCCTCTCCTTTCGGAGGGTCTCCCCGGAGTGCGAGGATGTTTTCGATGCCCCTGTCCGCCAGTTCGCCGAGAATCTCGCCGATGTCCTTTCGTGTCGATTCGACGCAGGTCAGGTGGGCGAGAACTTCCTGGTTCATTTTGTTTTTGATGTGGTCGGAGATCTCCACCGTTTTGTGCCGGGTGCTTCCCCCCGCCCCATAGGTGACGGAGATGAAGTGGGGTTTGTAAGGGAGAAGTTCTCCCACCGTCCTGTAGAGGGATTCGAGGTTTCCTTCCCGCTTCGGGGGAAAAATTTCAAAGGAGAGGGAGAAGCTGTTTTTCTGGAGAAATTCCCGTATTTTCATGTTCTTTTCCTGCATTCTGTCTTCATGGCCGGTAAAAATGGCATTTCATCCGCCGATTGTCAATCCTTTTTCTGTCCGGGGGTTGCATCGGAGAAATGAAGCTGGTATTTTACGGCCAAGGCATGAGGCATGGGGGACCATGGCGCTGTTACGCTTCAGATCATTTCTTTCCGGAGTTCTCGTTTCATTTTTTCTGTTCCTGTACCCTTCTGCGGTTCTGTACGGGGCGGAAATCCTGGCGGTCCGCCACTGGACGGCCCCGGACTATACCCGGATCGTCATCGACACGGATGAGGAAATTCCTTACACCTTCGAGGAATCCCCGGAACGCCTCTCCATGAAGCTTCAAGGGGTGCGTCTCCCCGGCGATGTTCCCCGGAGCGCCTTCCCGACGGGCCCGGCGGTTACGGAGGTCGCTCTCCAGGAGGACGGGAAGGGGGATGTGGCGGTGCGCATCGAAATATCGCCGGGGACGAACAGCCGGATTTTCAAGCTCAGGAAGGTGCTCGATCTTCCCTGCCGGATCGTGATCGACGTTTCCCTTCCCGACATCGAGAAAAGGGAGCAGGAAATCCGGGAGAAGATCCGCCTGGAAGAGAAAAAGCCCGTCGTCGTCATCGACCCCGGCCATGGCGGTGAGGATCCCGGCGCCGTGGGGCGGTACGGGACTTACGAGAAAAACGTCGTTCTCGCCCTGTCCAGGCATCTCCGGGACATCCTGAAAGAAAGAGGCTACGATGTTTTCCTGACCCGGGACGGGGACTATTATGTCCCCTTCAGGAAGCGCCTGAGAATCGCCCGGGACTATGGGGCGGACCTTTTCATCAGTATTCACGCCGACGCCTCCCGGTCCCGCCGGACCCGGGGCGGGTCCGTGTACTGTCTTTCCACCCGCGGGGCCAGCAGCGAAACAGCCCGCCTCCTGGCGGACAGCCAGAACCTGTCCGACGTGATCGCCGGATTTACCGACGAGCAGAGCAACGGGGAGTCGGACCCCATCACCCTGAGCATGGTGCTGACGGAAAACGGGAACCGCTCCCGGGATCTCGGATCGGTGATCCTGGAAGAAATGGGAAAAGGGCATCATGTCAAGTTCGAAAAAGTGCAGGAGGCCCCCTTCCGGGTTCTCAAACTCCCCGACATACCCTCCGTTCTTGTGGAAACGGCCTTCATCTCCAATCCCTCGGAGGAACAGCTTCTGAGGAAACGAACCTTCCAGAAGCAGATGGCCGAATCCCTGGCGTCGGCGGTGACGGCCTATGTTCCCGTTCCCGGCACGTCCGTGTTCGTGAGGGAGGAAGCCCCGGTCCGGGTGGAACCCTCCGCCATGACGGCCAAAGGGGGACCCCCTGTCGCGACGGCCAGGAAGGAAGAGGCGCCGCCGGAGGTCTACACGGTCAGGAAGGGGGACTGTCTCACCGACATAGCCGGCCGCTGCAAGCTCACCGTGGCGGAACTGCTGCGGATCAACCGGTTGAGAAACAAAAACCGCATTCTGGTGGGCCAGGAACTCCGCATCGTGGAGAAGGAACCGCCGACCCTTTCCCCCGCCGTGCCCTATGCGGTGAAGCGGGGAGACACGCTCGATGGGATCGCCCGGCGCTTCGGGGTGCCGGCGGCCGCTGTGATGGAGCGGAACCATCTCCGGTCGAAGAACCTGATCTTCGCGGGCCGGACCCTGGAGATCCCCGGCGCAAAGGCGGAGGCGGAAGGATCCCCGGAGATGCCGCTGAACTATGTCGTGTGGCGGGGGGATACGCTCGACCGGATCGCCCGGCGCTTCGGGGTATCGGTGGAGGCCCTGATGGGGCGGAACCATCTCCGATCGAAGAATCTGATCTTCGTCGGCCAGACCCTGGAGATCCCCGGCGTGACGGAGGAGAAGGAAGCCGAGAGGCCGTCGAGCTACGTGGTCCAGCGGAGGGACACCCTGGACCGGATCGCCCGGTGGTTTGACGTTTCGGTGGAAAGCCTGATGGCGCAGAACGGACTTAAGTCGAAGAACCTGATTTACGCGGGCCAGACTCTGAAGCTTCCCGATACGGCCAACGGGAAAGATGAAAAACCGGAGAAACCGTCCTCCTACGTGGTCCGGCGGGGGGACACCCTGGACCGGATCGCCCGGGAATTCGACGTGACGGTGGAATCCCTCCTGGCCCTGAACGGCCTCCGCTCCAAAAACAGGATCTATGTGAACCAGAAGCTCCGGATCCCCTGATTCTTCCTCATATCATCCGCTTGATTTCCCCCAGCCGGTCCTGGAGGCGTTTTTTCGATACGGGGACGGCGGTTTTCAATTCGGGGGCGAAAACGGAAACCTTGAACTCCTCCAGGAGCCAGGAGAATTCCTTCAGGGCCTTTCTTTTTTCCCCGGAGCTTTCGGCAGGCAGACCCCGGATCATTTCTTCGTATTGACTTCCCAGGGAAACGACCTCCCGGGCTTTCGTCTCATCCTTTTCCAGATGATGCCCCCCCCGTTCGGCCCGGATGACGAGGGCTTTCAAATACCGGGACAGGCGCATGGCCCGCTCCTCGTCATACAGGAATATGAAATTTTCCGGGACCAGCCGATCCATGTCCCTGCGAAGACCGCCGAGGAATTCGAGGATCCGTTTCCGGTCCCGGTGGGCTTTTTCCATTTCGTGGAGCCGGTCCCGGGCTGCGGCATACTCCCTCAGAATTTCGAGGGCGCGGCGGAAGATCTCGTTCCCGTGGGAAAGGATGCGGGATCGGACCTCCCCGGCGTATTCCTGAAAGCCCTTTTCCGTTCGGATGTCCCGCCGGAAGAGGTCCTCCAGGACCTTCCGGTAGAGCTGCTCTTCGAGCTTGCGCGTTCCCCCGAAAAAGACGGCCCAGGCCTTCCCGTTTTCCCCCAGGGCAAGGGACTTCCTCAGGGATCGAAGTTCCCTGGAAAAGAGGCGTTCATAAAGGGCGGACACCCCCTCCTTATGGGATTCGGCGGCTTCCCGGCCGTCACGGAAAAGCCTCAGGTGGACATCCCCGTCTTCGAGGCGAAGGCCGGGGTAGGCCGCGTCCTTGAGATCCCAATCCGTTTTTATTTCGATGGATTCGGGCAGGTCCCCGAAATCCCATTGGACGATGTTTTCCCGTTCCCAGGTCTTTCTGGCCTTCCGGAGGGCCGCCGAATCCCCGGGGGCGGCAAAATCGATTTTCAGTTCCTCCGGGGTCCGGCCGGCGCGGATTTCCCGTCCCTTTTCATCGACGATGGAAAAGCGCATTTTCAGGTGGTCCGGAAGAGTTTCCACGGGCCAGGCCGTTCCGGGGATATCGACTCCGTAGCGGCGATGGATGAAATTTCCCAGGGAACTGAGGAGATTTTCCCCTTCTTCTTCCTTCATTTCCTTGAAAATGGTTTCCGCCGTTTCGGCGATCGGGAAGAGCTGCTTCCGGTAATCCTTGGGAAGCCCCTTGAGGAGGAGGGCGATTTTCTCCCTCCGGTATCCGGGGATGAGCCAGTCCCCCTTGTGCAGGGGAAGGGTCGATGAAAGGCTTGAAGGGAGGGTCACGGTGACGCCGTCGGCGGTGTCGCCGGGCAGGAACCGGTAGGTGAGGGGAAGGTTTTTGCCTCCCAGGGAAAGGGCCCCGGGGAAAGGACTGAGATCGGCGTTTTCATAGACCCGGAGGGCCTCTTCCCGGGAGATCCTGAGGAAGCCGTCGCCGCCGGCGGTACGGATCGTCTTTCCCAGGGTCCGGGAGTCGCAGACGTCCGGGAGGTGCTTCCGGTAAAAGGGCAGAAGAAGATCCTCCTCGAGGAGCAGGTCCCGACGGCGGAGGCGGTTCTCGATTTCCCGGATTTCCTCGACGATCTTCCCGTTGTGTTTCAGAAAGGGCCAGGTCCTTTTCATCCGGCCCTCCAGGAGGGCGCCCCGGATGAAGATGTCCCGGGCTTCTTCCGGGCGGATCCGGCCGAAGGAGACGGGCCGGCCGGGGACGAGGACGAGGCCGAGGAAGGTGACCTGCTCCGTGGCCATGACCGCCTCCCGTTCCTCGTCCCAGTATGGGGCGGAATAGGCGGACCGGCAGAGATGCCCTCCGATTTCCTCGATCCACTCGGCCTGGACGGCGGCGACGGTCCGGGCATAGGGCCGGGTCGTTTCGACGATTTCGGCGGCGAGGATCCAGCTTCCGCCCCGGTTGAAAAGGCCGGACCCCGGAAAGATCATGACCTCGCCGCCCCGGGCCTTCCGGTAGAAGTTCTTTTCCTTTTTCAGGGCCACATGGGAGAGAAAGCCGCTCAGGAGGGACCGGTGGATGCCCCGGTACAGGGCTTCTCCTTCCAGGCCGTCCTTTTGTCCGGGGAAGCCTTCCTCCGTCAGGATCTCGGAAAGTTCCCGGTGGATGTCCCGCCATTCCCGCATGCGGACATAGGACAGAAAGTGGTCCCGGCAGAATTTTCGCATCCGGTTCTGGGTTCCCAGGTCCTTCCAGGTATTTTCATAGGCCCGCCAGATGTTCAGGAGGGAGATGAAATCGGAGGAAGGGTTCAGGAAGGTCCGATGGAGCCGGTCCGCCTCATCCGCCCGGTCGGGGGGGCGCTCCCTGGGATCCTGGGCGCTCAGGGCGGAGGCGATGACGAGGACCTCCTTCAGGCATTTCTCCTCCCGGGCTTCCAGGAGGATCCGGGAAACCCGGGGATCGATGGGCAGGCGGGCCATGAGCCGGCCCCGTTCCGTCAGGCGCAGAGACGGCGGTTCTCCGCCTGGGGAATTCGGCTTTTCGACGGCCCCTAATTCCTGGAGGAGGTCGACGCCGTCCTTGATCAGCCGGGGATTCGGCGGGTCGACGAAGGGGAATCCGGCCACGTCGTCGATATTGAGAGAGAGCATCCTCAGGATGACCTCGGCCAGATCGGACCGGAGGATTTCCGGCGTCGTGAAAAGGGGACGGTCCCGGTAGTCCTCCTCCCCGTAAAGGCGGATGCAGATGCCGTCCCGGACCCGCCCGCACCGGCCCATCCGCTGGTCGGCGCTGCTTTTTGAGACGGGCCGGATGGGCAGGCTCTTCGTCCTTGTCCGGGGGTTGTAGTGGGACACCCGGGCCAGTCCCGTGTCCACGACGTAGCGGATTCCCGGAATCGTTATGGACGTTTCGGCGATGTTGGTGGCCACGATGATCTTCCGGGTCGGGAAGGAGGAAAAGACCTTCCGCTGGTCCCCGGCGGGGAGGCGGGCGAAAAGGGGGAGGACGACCATGTCCCGGTTACCCCGTTCCGCAATGAGGCCGCAGGTTTCCCGGACATCGTCTTCCGTGGGCATGAAGACGAGGATGTCGCCGGATATTTCACGCCGGGACGTGATCTCCCGCACGGCTGAAACGGCGGCGTCGATGTAGGTCTCCTCTCCCTTGTCCTCCTTTTCCCGGTCCAGGGGGCGGTAATGGAGGCGGACGGGGTAGGTCCGGCCGGTGACTTCGATGACGGGGGCGCCGGAAAAGGCCCGGGAGAATTTCTCCGTGTCGATGGTGGCGGAGGAAATGATCACCTTGAGGTCCCGGCGGGCGGCCAGGATATTCCGGAGCATGCCCAGAATGAAATCGATGTTGACACTTCGTTCGTGGGCCTCGTCCACGATGATGGCGTCGTATTGACGCAGGAAGGGGTCTTCCTGGGTTTCCATGAGGAGGATGCCGTCGGTCATGAACTTGATGTAGTTTTCCCTCCGGCTTTTGTTCTCGAACCGGATCTTGTATCCCACCGAACGGCCCGGGGCCTCGCCGAGTTCCTCCGCCACCCTCGCCGCCACCGTCACGGCGGCGATCCGCCTGGGCTGGGTGCACCCGATAAAGCCGTCCACGCCCCGGCCCGCCTCGATGCACATCTTGGGAAGCTGGGTCGTCTTTCCCGATCCCGTTTCTCCGGTGATGACGATAACGGGGTGCCGGCGTATGGCGTCGACGATCTCCGTTCTCTTGTCCGAAATGGGGAGATTTGCGGGGTAGCTGATCTCCGGGATCCGCTCCCTCCGGGAAGACCGGGCCCGGATGGAACGGTTCAATCGATCCTGCAGTCTCCGAAGGCGGAGGACAAGGGTTTCCTCCAGGGGAGATCCCCCGGCGCGCTTCTTCAACCGTTCGAGTTCTTTATTCAGGATCGTCCGGTCCCGGGGAAACGCCTCTTCCAGCTCTTTTGCGAAATTCCGGCAAAACCGGTCAAACTCCCGTCTTTCCACCGTCGGTGATTCCATTTCTTTCGTAAGAATGTAAGCCTCATGGATATAATGCAACCTTCCAGGGCTGTCAATGAGGGGGAAGGGGATGACCCTTCCCGGAACGAAAGTCCGTTGATTTTGAGAAAACCCCTGTGCTATATCGGACAGGAGCATGATAAAAAGGTGGATTTTTTCAATGGGTACTTAAAGGGAGGGAGCAGCGATGTATGTCGGAAGAAGAATGACGCGGAACCTCATTACCGTGACGCGGGACACGAACATCCTCAAAGTGAAAAATCTTCTCAAACAGTACAGCATAGACCAGGTTCCCGTGGTGGAGGGGAAACGGATCGTGGGCATCATCACCGACAAGGACCTCCGCCGGTTTTCCGCTTCCCCCGCCAGCACGCTTGCGGTTCACGAGCTGAATTACCTGCTTTCGGAGATGAAGGCGGAAGAAATCATGACCAAGAGGGTCTACACGGTGACTCCGGGAACGCCCATCGAGGAGGCGGCGAAACTGATCAACGAAAAGAGGGTGAACAGCCTTCCGGTGGTCACGGGGGACGAACTGGTAGGCATCATCACAACCTGCGATCTTCTCAACGTCCTTCTCGAATTCATGGGTGTCGGACTGCCCAGCCGACGCTTCGAGGTGACCTTTCCGAACAGGCGGGGGGAAATCGCCAGAATCGCCACCATGATCAACCAGTTCGGTCTTTCCATCATTTCCATGGTCACAACCGTCGCCCGGGGTGACAGCCCCAGCCGGACGGCCATCATCCGGCTGGACGAGTCGGATCCTTCCCCTTTGATCCAGGCCCTGAAGGAGGCCGGTTACCGGGTGACGGACGAGTACCGGGGCCGGGCAGAAAATACCTGATATCCTGCCCCCGCAAACCTCCGGCCTTCCCGGCGGCCCTTCCCCTTTCCCGATTTCCGGTGGCAGGGGGTTTGTCCGACCCGCCGGGAACCGGGCTTTTTTCCGAGTCGTCCCTCCCCCTGAGCAGAAATGGCCGCCGCCCGCGGAAGGCCCCTGACCCTCCCGCCAAGGGTCATATGATCTTACAATGTCTGGAAATAGTTTATAAAACTTATAGCGAGGCCGTCTTCTCCGTGCATCGACCCCGGTTTATGGCACCCCCGGGGACAGGGGAAGAGCAGGGAGGCCCCGGGGAAGCCCATTGATAGGGAAGGAGCGGTTTTCATTGCCCGTGCCGTGTCGGGTGGTGGCTCAAAGGAGGAACGTTATGGAAAATTTGAATGAAAAAGGAAAGGCCCTGTCGGGCGTTCATGCGTGGCGGTTCGTGCGGACAGGAGGGTTCGACCAGGTGCTCCTGGAGACGGGGGAGGACCTCCGATGCCTGCCTTTCCTGGACCAGAAGCTCTGGGTGACCCTGAGCTGCCCTGCGGGCAACCTCGAGTTTGACACCCGGACCCTGGAAATGATCGACACGGACGGCGACGGCCGGATCCGCGTCCCCGAAATTCTGGCCGCCGTCGCCTGGGCCTGCTCCGTTCTCAGGAATCCGGATGAACTGACGGTGCGGGACGGGGCGCTTCCCCTCGACGCCATCGACGATACGATACCGGAGGGCAAGAGGCTCCTGGCGTCGGCGAGGGGGATCCTCAAGAACCTGGGCAAACCGGATTCTCCGGTCATTTCGGTGGAAGACACGACGGACACGGTGAAGATCTTTGCGGATACCCGTTTCAACGGGGACGGGATCGTCCCGCCGGAATCGGCGGATGACGAGCCGTTGAAGGGGGTCATCGGGGATATCATGGCGTGTGTCGGTTCGGACCGGGATCGAAGCGGCCTTCCCGGGGTTGCCGCCGAGAGAGTGGACCGGTTTTATGAAGCCGCCGGGGCTTACAACGGCTGGTGGGAGAGGGCTTTCCGGGAAGCCGGCGATATCCTGCCCCTGGGGGAGGGCACCGGGGAAGCGGCGGCCGCCCTGGAAGCGGTGAAATCCAAGGTGGAGGACTGGTTCGTCCGGTCAAACCTCGCTGTCTTCGATAAACGGGCCGTGAGCGCCCTGAACATCCCCGAAAAGGACTATGAATCTCTGACGTCGAGAAATCTCTCCGCCGCCGACCGGGACATCGCCGCCCTTCCCGTCGCGAGGGTCGAGCCGGGCATGGCCCTTCCCCTGAAAAAAGGGATCAATCCCGCCTGGGAGGCCCCCCTGAATCGATTCAGGCTTTCCGTGGTGGCCCCGCTTCTCGGGGACCGGGAGAGCCTCACGGCCGAAGAGTGGACCGGTCTCAAGGAACGGTTCGCCCCTTACGAGGCCTGGCAGTCGGCAAAGGCCGGGAGTGCCGTGGATAAACTCGGCCTTGACCGGGTCCGTCAGGTCCTCTCCGACGGCAGCCGGGAGAGGATTGCCGATCTGATCCGCCGGGACAGGGACCTGGAAGGGGAGGCCGCCGCCATCGCCGATGTGGAGAAACTGGTCCGGTATCGCCGCGACCTTTATACACTATTAAATAACTTCGTTACCTTTCGCAGTTTCTATTCCCCCGATGAAAAAGCGATTTTCCAGGCGGGGACCCTGTATTTAGACGGACGGAGCTGCGATCTCTGTGTCCGGGTGGCGGATATGAAGAAGCATTCCGCTCTGGCGTCCCTGAGCCGGATCTACCTCGCCTACTGCGAGTGTTCCCGTGACGGCGGCCGGGAATCCATGACCATCGCGGCGGCTTTCACGGGAGGCGACGCCGACCAGCTCATGGCGGGGAGAAACGGTGTGTTCTACGACCGGATGGGCCGGGACTGGGACGCCACGATCGTTAGAATCGTGGAGCACCCCATCAGCATCCGCCAGGCGTTCTGGGCGCCTTACAAGAGGATCGGCCGCATGATCGGCGAGCAGCTGGAAAAGATCGCCGCCTCCCGGGAGAAGGCCGTGGAGACTCAGGCGGCCACCGGTGTGGCGGCCGCGGGGAAAGCCGCTCAGGGGGACAAGGCGGCCCTGCCTTTCGACGTGGGCAAGTTCGCCGGGATCTTCGCCGCCATCGGGCTGGCCATCGGCGCCATCGGAACGGCCCTGGCGTCCATCGTCACCGGTTTCCTGAAACTGGTCTGGTGGCAGGTTCCCCTCGCCGTCGCCGGTCTCATCCTGGTCATATCGGGACCGTCCGTGGTCATTGCGTGGATGAAACTCCGCCACAGGAACCTCGGACCCCTCCTCGATGCCGGCGGATGGGCCGTGAACAGCCGGGTGAAGATCAACCTTCCCTTCGGCGAGGCCCTCACGTCCCTCGCCCGCCTGCCCGGGGGGGCGACGCGGTTGAAGGAGGATCCCTATGCCGGAAGGAGCCGGTCCAGGGCTGTTATTCTCGTCATCGTTCTCCTCGCCCTGGCGGTGTTTTATCTGTGGCAGGCAGGATATTTAAGCTCAGGGCTCCTTTTCCCATTCCATTGACAGTAAGGAGGTTCCAGGGTATAGTCACCTCCTGAAATTCGGCGCCCGCTCCTTTGAACTTGATTTTTAGGTAAAAGTGTTATAGGGATGGCGCCAATTTTAAAAATCAAGAACTCCTTGCCCGAACGACGGAGTCGGGCTGAAGAGCCGAGAGGAGGTATTCCATTGAGAAGATACGAAACCGTATTTATTTCCACGACTGATCTTCCCAGCGAAGAGCTTCAGGAAATTACGGAAAAGTGTGCCCAGGTCATCGCGGCGCGGCAAGGCATCATGATCCGCCGGGAGAACTGGGGAAAGAGGAAGTTTGCCTACCCCATTGAAAAGCAGAGATTCGGCACCTACTCCATTCTGGAGTTTGCCGCCGACCATGGGACCCTTGGTGAACTGGACAGGGTGTTCCGTTTTGATGAGCGTATTCTCCGGTACCAGACGGTAAAAATCGCCGATTCCGTTGATCCGGCGGCCCTGGAAAAGGAACTGGCGGAAGCCCGCAAAAAAGCGGAAGGGGAGGCATCCCCGGCCCCGGCGGAGGAACCGAAACCGGAGGCGGAGGAATCTAAACCGGAAGAAACGGCTGCACCGGAAGGTGAAGCGGCGGAAACCCTGGAGAAAGGAACGGAGGGCTGAACCATGGAAAGCAAGGCGAGACCAAAAACGACGCAGGGAAGACCCGGTCCCAGGTCTTCAAGAGGCCCCGGTTCCAGGCCGGACCGCAAGTTTTACCCGAGAAGAAGGGTCTGCCGCTTCTGCGTTGATTCCACCGTGAAGATGGATTATAAAAAACCGGAAATCCTGAGGACCTATCTTACGGAAAAAGGAAAAATCATTCCCCGGAGAATTTCCGGCAACTGCGCGAAACATCAGCGGGAAATCGCCAGGGAAATCAAGCGGGCCAGGAACATCGCTCTGTTGCCCTTCGCCGTTCTTGAGGGCTGAGCCGTTTCGCCATACGGCACGCGGGATGGGATCGGATATTGAAAAGGAGATTGACGGGAATATTCAGGAAGGAAGTCGTCCTCGGTGTCGCTCTTTCCGTCACGGCCTTTCTGACAGCCTCGACTTTGTCCTTTTTCAGCACCCTGGGCGCCTTGTTTGCCCCCCTCCCCATTCTGTACTACACCCTCCACTACGGCCGGGGAACGGGTCTTGTCGTCCTGGGTCTGTCCCTCGGGATAACGGCGGGTGTTCTTCATTTCATGGGAGGATATTCCGCCTGGTATCATCTTTTTTACCTGGGGTTTCTCGGCGTGCTCCTGTCGGACGTGTTGAGAAGAGGGTTGTCCATCGAGAAAACGGTGGTGTGGACAACCCTTCTTTTCCTTGGACTGGGAGTCCTGTTTCTCGTCATTTACGGTTTTTCCGCGGGATCGAATCCCCTCCAGGTAGTCCGGGAATATATTCAGGAAACCCTTCGGGAAGGGTTGGATCTTTATATCCGGATGGAGGGGGCCACGGGGGAAGCGGAAGAATTCCGCAGCCGTATCGATGAGATAGGCGTTGTACTTTATCATCTTCTTCCCTCCCTGGTCTTCGTGGGGACGGCCTTCACCGTATTCCTGAACCTCCTGGCGGGACAATTCTTTTCCCGAAGAAACGGGTTGCCCTATCCGGCGTTCGAGGATCTGTCCCGCTGGAGGCTGCCCGATCACCTGGTCTGGGCCCTGATTCTCGGGGGAGGCGCTCTTTTGATTCCCCTGGAATCGTTTCGGTGGATCGGAATGAATCTCCTCATTGTTTTTTTCTTCCTGTATTTATTCCAGGGTATTTCCATCGTTTCTTATTTCTTCGAGAAACGGAGCGTTCCCCTTTTTTTTCGAATCATGGGATATATGCTGATATTTCTGCATCACATCCCGCTCATCATGGTCTCTTTTTTGGGAGTCACCGATGTATGGGTGGATTTTCGGAAAATTCAGAAGGAGCCGACCCCGGCGTCCTGATCTTGAGTACAGGGATCGATTTCATTTATCGTTAAGGAGGTCTTGAAATGGAAGTCATTTTGAAGGAAAATGTGGAATCCCTCGGTAAAATCGGGGATGTCATCCGCGTCAAAACCGGGTATGCCCGGAATTACCTCATTCCCGGAGGACTGGCCGTCGAGGCGGACAACCGGAACGTGGAACTCCTGAAACAGCAGCGGGAGTCCATCCGGAAAAAAGCGGACAAGAGAAGGAAGGAAGCGGAGGGCCGGAAAAACATCCTTGAAAACGCCGTCTGCCGGATTTCGGCCAGGGCGGGGGAGCAGGGAAAGCTCTTCGGTTCCGTGACCGCCCGGGATATCGAGGAAAGCCTGAAAGCCCAGGGGGTCGCCGTTGACCGGAAAACCATCCATTTTGAAGAAACCATCAAGACCCTCGGTGAATTCACCGTGGACGTGAAGCTCCCTTCCGCCGTCACGGCGAAACTGAAGGTGATCGTCTTTGGCGAAGAATAGAGACATCGACCTTTCCGCCCATCGCGTTCCTCCCCAGAACCTGGATGCGGAGAGGTCCGTGCTGGGCGGGATGCTCCTGGACAACCAGGCGATTCATCAGGTCCTTGAAATCCTGGAGGGGGACGATTTCTACAGTGACGGCCACCGGAAAATATTTAACTCCATCATCGACCTTTCCGAAAAAAACGAACCGGCGGACCTGATCACCCTCTCCAGCCTGCTCAGGGACAGGAATCAGCTGGATGCCGTCGGCGGAGCGGCCAATCTCGGGTCCCTGGTGGACAGCGTGCCCTCGGCAGCCAATATTTCCTATTACGCTAAAATCGTTAAAGAAAAATCTGTTCTCAGAAAGCTCATCACAGCGACGACAGGCATCCTCTCGAAGACCTACGAGACGGCCTCGGACGTCGATGACATCATCGACGAAGCGGAACACGCCATTTTTCAGATATCGGAAAACAAGATCCGCCAGACTTTTTCGCCGATCCGGGAGATCATCAAGGACAGTTTCCGGACCATCGAAAGGCTTTTTGAAAAGAAATCCCTCATCACGGGGGTGCCCACGGGGTTCGAGGAACTGGACCGTCTGACCTCGGGGTTCCAGCGATCGGAACTGATCGTCATTGCCGGCCGCCCCAGCATGGGGAAGACCGCTTTTGCGCTGAACGTGGCCCAGAACGCCGCCATCGAGACGGAACTCCCCGTGGCGGTCTTTTCTCTGGAAATGTCCAAGGAACAGCTGGCCATGCGGATGCTGTCAGCGGAAGCGAGAGTGGATTCCCAGCGGTTGAGAAAGGGGTTTCTCGGGGAAGCGGACTGGCCGAAACTCACGACGGCTGCGGGAACCCTTTCGGAAGCCCGCCTCTTTATCGACGACACCGCTTCCATCTCCGTCCTGGAGATGAAAGCCAAGGCGAGGAGACTCAAGGCGGAGCAGGGGCTCGGCATGGTCATTCTCGACTACCTCCAGCTCATGAAAGGCCGGGAGAACAGCCCTTCCAGGGAGCAGGAAATATCCGAAATCAGCCGGTCCCTCAAGTCCCTCGCGAAGGAATTGAACGTCCCCGTCGTCGCCCTGTCCCAGCTGAACCGCCAGGTGGAGGCCCGGTCCGACCGGCGGCCCCAGATGGCGGACCTGAGAGAATCGGGTGCCATCGAGCAGGATGCCGACGTGATCCTCTTCATTTACCGCGACGAGGTATACAATCGTTCGGAAGACAACCCGGAAAAAGGGATTGCCGAGATCATCATCGGGAAACAGCGGAACGGTCCCACGGGAAAGGTCAAAATGGCTTTCCTGAAAGAATACACCCGGTTCGAGAATTTAGCCTCCGTCCGGGAGATCTACTGAGGATTTGCCGATTCCTCCACCGGCCCGAAATAGGGCAGGGCCTTCCGGAGTTTTTTCAGGGCTTCCTGTTCGATCTGCCGGGCCCTTTCCCGGGTGATTTTGAACCGGTCCCCGATCTGCTGGAGGGTTTCCGGCTTGTCCGACATGACCCGGTGCTTCACGATGTAGTTTTCCCGTTCGTTCAACCTGGCCAGGGCCCCGGCGATATCCCGGCGGACCAGGGACTTTTCCTCTTTACGGATCAGGGTTTCCTCCTGGCTTTCTCCTTCATAGACCAGGTGATCCAGGTACGTGGTCTCTCCTTCGTCGCTGATGGAAACATCGAGGGAGAGGTCCCGGTTGCTCAACCGCCGGTCCATGTCCTCAATCTCTCTTTCCTTGACATTGAGAAGATCGGCCACCTCCTTGAGGTCGGGGTTTCTCTGGGAGAGGGCCTGAAGTTTGTTCTTCACCTGGTTCAGCTTGAAGAACAGCTTTCTCTGCGCCTGGGTCGTTCCGATCTTGACCATGCTCCAGGAGCGGATGATGAAGTTCTGAATATAGGCCCGGATCCACCAGACGGCATAGGAGATGAGACGGAACCCCTTGTAGGGGTCGAATTTCTTCACGGCGTGCATGAGCCCGATGTTTCCCTCCTGGATGAGGTCCACCAGTTTGATCCCGTAATTATTGTATTCGTAAGCGATCTTCACAACGAACCGGAGATTGGCGGTAACCAGCTTTTCCGCTGCTTTCAGATCCTTGTGCTTCTTGAACTGAACGGCGAGCTTGAATTCCTCATCCGCCGTGAGGATGGGAAACCGGTTGATTTCGACGATGTAAAGATCAAGCGTGTCCTTGACGGCGGGCAGGTTCATTCGGGCACCTTCCTCATGAATTAGCTTTTCAATATAATCTGAATTCGCCGGACCGTCAAGAAAGACAACAGAAAGACAACAAAAAGACGGCCTCGTAAAGAATCCGCCGGCCCCGTTGTCCCGGCGGCGGGTCATAGGGGGGCTCCGGCCTTGACAGGCTTCCTCCCGGTGCTTAATATTATTCCTGTAAACATTTTCCACCCTTATAAAATCCGGAATGAAGCAGGAAGGTTTCACGAAACCCGTGAATAATGATGCGGCTAAGGAGAGGTCATGGGATCGATCAACGAACTGATCATGAATTTCGCCTGTCAGTTTGCCATGGATATCAAGGCCAGGGCGATTCTTCTTTCCAGCGACGTCGCCCTGGAGATGCCGGAGAGGATTCATTGCGAATCCTGTGAGATCATTCTCATCGGCCGGGGCAACCTGAGTATCCCGAAAAATCTCGGCCATATCCCCCGGGTGATCTGGATCCCCGACGTCCAGGTGACCCGGATCAGCCAGATCAAAATCGCCATCACGAAGGGGATTTCAGCGGGACTCTTTGCCGGGGGAGACCGGCTGCTCTGCCTGACGGGGATACCCCGGTTCGGCTACGTGGACAGCATTTCCATCATCGATGTGGGAAAGGAATTCGAGATCCTGACTTCTCCGGACGTTATCGACATCGCTTCGGTCGTTTCTCCCGAAGTGTTCGAGGCGGTCCTCAACATTGCCCTGGAACTGGCTGCCCAGGGCCGGGAAGGCCGTTCCGTGGGGACTATTTTCGTTCTCGGGGACCACGAGAGGGTTCTTCAACTGTCGAGACAGATGATCATCAACCCCTTTCAGGGATACGGGGAAGAGGAGAGAAACATCCTCGATCCCGCCCTTCGGGAGACGATCAAGGAATTTTCAGCCATTGACGGGGCTTTCGTCATCCGGGAGGACGGCGTCCTGCTGACCGCCGGGAGGCATCTCAGCGCCGCCCTGGAGAGCCGGGACTTTCCCAAGGGTCTGGGAAGCCGCCACATCGCCGCGGCGGGAATCACCGGTGTGACCGGGGCCATCGCCGTCGTCGTGTCCGAATCCACGGGAACGGTTCGGATCATGAAGGGCGGGAAGATATTCGTTGAAATCGAAAAAGCCATTGAATGACGACTTCGAAAAAATCGACACGAATAGATGCGACGGGGAAACAGGGAGGTCCGGGAAGAGAACCTTCCGGCCCGGTTACAAGGAGGAACGATGCGATTCGATAAATTTACACTGAAACTCCAGGAAGCTTTCCGGGATGCCGAGGGCCTGAGCGATCAATATCAGAACCAGGGCGTGGACCTGGAACACCTGCTGCTCGCCCTGGTCCGCCAGCCCGAGGGTATCGTCACGGAGATCCTCGAAAAATTGGGTGCCGATCCCCATAAGCTCGAAAAAGATCTGGAGAAGGCCCTTCAAGGCCTGCCCCGGGTTTCGGGAGCGGGGGCCGCCCAGAAATATATCACCCCCCGGTTGAAAAATGTCATGGATCGGGCCTTCGAGGAGGCGGCCCGGCTGACGGACGAGTATGTGAGCGTGGAGCATGTGCTCCTGGCCGCTTCGGAGGACAAGGAAGGACAGGGGGGGAAGATCCTCCAGAAGGCCGGCGTGACCAAGGACCGGATTTTCCGGATTCTTGTCGAGATCCGGGGCGATCAGAGGATCACCGACCCCAACCCGGAGGAGAAATACCAGGCCCTGAAACGGTATGCCCGGGATCTGAACGACATGGCCCGCAAGGGAGCCTTCGATCCCGTCATCGGCCGGCACGACGAGATCCGGCGGCTGATGCAGGTCCTCTCCCGGAGGACGAAGAACAATCCCGTTCTCATCGGGGAGCCCGGCGTGGGCAAGACGGCCATCGTGGAGGGCCTCGCCCAGAGAATCGTCAACGGCGATGTCCCGGAAAATCTGAAAAACAAGCGGGTCGTGGCTCTCGACATGGGGGCCCTCATCGCCGGGGCGAAGTTCCGGGGGGAATTCGAGGACAGGCTGAAGGCCGTCCTCAAGGAAGTGGCGGCCGCCCAGGGGGAAATCATCCTTTTCATCGATGAACTCCACACCGTCGTGGGGGCCGGAGCGGCGGAAGGATCCATGGATGCCTCCAACATGCTGAAGCCCGCCCTGGCCCGGGGCGAGCTGCGCTGCGTCGGGGCGACGACGCTGAACGAGTACCGGAAATATATTGAAAAGGACGCCGCCCTGGAACGGCGGTTCCAGCCCGTTCTGGTGAAGGAACCGACGGTGGAGGATACCATCGGCATCCTCCGGGGGCTGAAGGAGCGCTATGAGGTCCATCACGGCGTCCGGATCAAGGACGGGGCCCTTATCGCGGCGGCGACCCTTTCCCATCGTTACATCGCCGACCGGTTTCTCCCCGACAAGGCGGTGGACCTCATCGACGAGGCGGCCTCCCGGCTCCGGATCGAACTGGACAGCCTGCCCTCGGAAATCGACGAGGTGGAGCGCCGGATCGTTCAACTCCAGATCGAGCGGGAGTCCCTGAAGAGGGAAGGGGACCGCAATTCCCGGGAAAGGCTTGACAAGCTCGAAAAGGAACTGGCGGATCTCCAGGGTAAGTCTGCGGAAATGAAGCATCACTGGTCCCGGGAAAAGGAGGTCATCCGGGAGATCCAGGCCGCGAAGGAGAAAATAGAGGAACTGAAAACGGAGGAACAGAACGCCCAGCGGGAGGGCAATCTGGCGAAAGCCGCCGAAATACGATACGGACGGATGGTGGAGCTTAACCGGAATCTGGAGGAGCGGTATCGCCATCTTGCGGAAATTCATGCGGACAAGAAGATGCTGAAGGAGGAGGTGGACGAGGAGGACGTGGCCGAGGTGGTGGCGAGCTGGACGGGAATCCCCGTGGCCCGGATGATGGAAGGGGAAGTGGAGAAGCTCATCCACATGGAAGACCGTCTCCGGAAACGGGTCATCGGCCAGGACGAGGCCATCCGGGCCGTGTCCAACGCCCTCAGGCGGGCCCGTTCGGGTCTCCAGGACCCCAACCGGCCCATCGGTTCCTTCGTTTTCATGGGGCCTACCGGCGTCGGGAAGACGGAACTGGCCAAGGCGCTGGCGGAGTTCATGTTCGATAACGAGCAGGCCATGGTGAGGGTCGACATGTCGGAGTTCATGGAGAAGCATTCCGTCTCCCGCCTTATCGGGGCCCCTCCGGGCTACGTGGGCTACGAGGAAGGCGGCTATCTCACCGAGGCGGTCCGGCGGCGGCCCTATTCGGTGCTCCTTTTCGACGAGATCGAAAAGGCCCACCCGGACGTTTTCAATGTCCTTCTCCAGATTCTCGACGACGGCCGGCTCACCGACGGTCACGGACGGACGGTGGATTTCAAGAACACCATCGCCATCATGACGTCCAACGTCGGCAGCCACTGGATCCAGGATCTGTCCCTGACGGAGGAGGAACGGAGGGGGAGGACCCTGGAAGCCCTCCGGGCGACCTTCAAACCCGAGTTCCTGAACCGGATCGACGAGATGATCACGTTCCGGGCCCTCGCCGTGGAGGACATCGACCGGATCGTGGACATCCAGATGGAACATCTCCGGAAGCGGCTGGCCGAGAGGAGGCTCTCCATCGACCTTACCGAAAAGGCCAAAGAATATCTTGCCAGGGAAGGCTTCAGTCCGGTATACGGAGCGAGACCCCTGAAGCGGGCCATCCAGAAATACCTGGAGAATGAACTGGCCATGCGCATCCTGGAAGGGGATTTCCAGGAAGGGGACGGGATCCGGGTGGATCTGGCCGCCGGAGGCGGGCTCGCGTTCGAAAAAGCCCGGGGATGAGGAACTCGTAAAGGGTTTGAAAAAAATTTGCCGGACGAATATTCAGGGTCCCTTTCGGGCCCTTTGGAATGTCTGCATGAATAGAGGGGACTCCGGTCCCTTGAACAATGAACGGGAGGTCAATCATGAATCGTCTGAGAACGGTGATTCTTCTGGGGGCCCTGACGGGGCTTCTCATGCTCATCGGGGGCTATTTCGGCGGGAGGCAGGGGATGATCATCGCCTTCGGCTTTGCCGTCGTCATGAACTTCGGATCGTACTGGTTTTCCGATAAAATCGTTTTAGCCATGTACCGGGGACGGGAGGTCTCGGAAGGCCAGGCCCCGGAACTGTACGGGATCGTCAAAAACCTGGCTCTCCGGGCGGGCCTGCCCATGCCCCGGGTCTATATCATCCCCGGCGAGACGCCCAACGCTTTCGCCACGGGGAGGGATTACCGCCATGCCGTGGTGGCCGTGACGGAGGGTATTCTCAGGATCCTGAACCGGGATGAGCTGGAAGGGGTTCTGGGCCACGAACTCACTCATATCAAGAACCGGGACATGCTCATCGGTTCCATTGCCGCGACCCTGGCGGGGGCGGTGATGATGCTGGCAAGCATGGCCAAGTGGGCCGCCATTTTCGGTTTCGGCGGCCGGGACAGCGAGGAGGGCGGAGGCCTGTTCGGCCTCATCCTTATGGCCATACTGGCCCCCATCGCGGCCCTGTTCATCCAGATGACCATCTCCCGGTCCCGGGAATACCTTGCCGACGACGGCGGGGCTTCCGTGTCGGGCAAGCCCTATGCCCTGGCAAGCGCCCTGGAGAAACTCTCCCGGGCGTCGAAGACCATGCCCATGCAGGCCAATCCATCGACGGCACACATGTTCATCGTGAACCCCCTGACGGCCCGGTCCATGATGAATCTCTTCAGCACCCATCCCCCTATCGAAAAACGGGTTGCCCGGCTGCGGGCCATGAAACCCTTTTCCGGCGCGTAGAGAGGGCCGGGTCGAAACGGCTGGTGGAGAAAGACTTAAGGAGAGCGCTATGACGGAAAAAGAGGAGGACAAGGGATTTTCCGTGAAAGACCGGCGGATCTTCTCCGAATCGGGGGGGCCGCGGGTGGAGGAGGGAAAAGAGAAGATTAAGCAGGAGATGTCGAAAGAAGAAGAACCGGTAAAAAAGGACCGGCCGGGGCGCCAGGCGGGAAAGCAGGAGGAGGAAAAGCGGGATTTCGCCTATCCGGAAGTGAACTTTTCCCATTTCGTCCTTTCTCTTCACACCTCGGCCCTGTACCATTTCGGCGATTTCCAGGATCCCTCTTCCGGGGAGACGGAGAAAAACCTTCCGGCGGCCAAGCAAACCATCGATATCCTTTCCATGCTGAAGGAAAAGACGGCGGAAAACCTGACGGAGAACGAACAGCATCTCCTGGACGGTGCGCTTTTCGAACTTCGGATGCGGTTCGTGAAGGAAAGCGGGCTGAAGTGATTCTCTGCAATTCCCATGGAAAGATCAATCTCCACCTGCGGGTTTTAGGAAGGCGGCCCGACGGGTATCACGAGATCGCCACCCTCATGCGGAAAATCGACCTCTGCGACGAGATGCTTTTTGAACCGGGAGGGCGGGGTGTCGTTCTTTGCTGCCCGGGGACCACCCTTCCGGAGGATGAGGGGAACATTGTCATCCGGGCCGCCAGGGCCCTTTTTTCAGCGGCGGGGAAATCGGTGGATGTCAGAATCACCCTCCGGAAGCGGATTCCCGTAGCGGCCGGCCTGGGCGGGGGAAGCTCCAATGGGGCGGCGACCCTTCTTGTGTTGAATAAACTCCTTGAAAATCCCCTGAAACCGCATGAACTTGCGGCCCTGGGAGCCCGGATCGGCGCCGATGTGCCTTTCTTCCTCTCCGGGGAGCGGGCCGCCTGGGCCTTCGGCATCGGGGAACGCCTCGAAGCGGCGGAAACGCCGTCATTTCCGCTGGTTCTTGTCAATCCCGGCTACGAAGTCTCCACGAAGACGGTCTATGAAGGGCTAAAAATGGGATTGACAAACAGGGGAATACAATATAAGATCCCCCGACTTGATGCGGTACCCCTGATCGTTGATAATCTTTCCAATGATCTCGAATCGGTGACGTTAAGGCTCCACCCCGATCTTTCCGAAATCAAGGAACAATTGAAAGCCTCGGGAGCCGCAGGCACCCTGATGTCGGGCAGCGGGCCGACAGTGTTCGGTGTTTTCGAAACGGAAGAAGAAGCCATCCAGGCGGAGAGGTTCATGAGGAAACGATGTTCAGGGATGGTTTATCTGACCCGCACGGTTTGAATCGGATCATGGAAGGATCCTGTGATTACTGGGGCGTCGTCAAGCGGTAAGACACAGGATTTTGGTTCCTGCATACGGAGGTTCGAATCCTCCCGCCCCAGCCAACATTCAAGGCGCGTGAATCATGCTCGAACGAATGCGCATTTTTTCAGGTAATTCAAATATTCCCCTCGCTCGGAGAATCTGCGAGCGTCTCGGCGTCTCCCTCGGGAAGGCGAATGTATCCACCTTCAGTGACGGGGAAACCCGGGTCGAAATCGATGAAAACGTGCGGGGGATGGATGTCTTCATCATCCAGCCCACCTGCCCCCCCGTCAACAGCAGTCTCATGGAGCTGCTCATCATGATCGACGCCATGAAGCGGGCGTCGGCCGACCGGGTGACGGCGGTGATTCCGTATTACGGGTATGCCCGCCAGGACCGGAAGGCGGCTCCCCGGGCGCCCATCACGGCCAAACTCGTGGCCGATCTCGTGACCCAGGCGGGGGCGAACCGGGTTCTGGCCATGGATCTCCACGCCGGCCAGATTCAGGGTTTTTTCAATATTCCCGTGGACAATCTCTATGCCGCCTCCGTGCTTCTCGATTATATCCGTAAAAATTACAGGGACAATCTCGTCATCGTTTCCCCCGATACGGGCGGCGTCGTCCGGGCCAGGGCCTTTGCCATGCGCCTCGGGGCGGCCCTCGCCATCATCGACAAGCGCCGGGATACCCCTAACGAATCCCAGGTCATGAACGTCATCGGCGACGTCCGGGACAAGCGGGCCATCATCCTCGACGATATGATCGATACGGCCGGGACGGTTGTCCGGGCGGCCGAGGCCCTTCTGGACAGCGGCGCCGTGGAAGTCTCCGCCTGCTGCACCCATCCGGTTCTGTCGGGACCGGCCATCGACCGGGTCATGGCTTCGCAGCTGAAGGAAATCATCGCCACGGACACGATCCCCCTTCACGACAAGGCCATGTCCTGCGAGCGGATCAAGATCCTCACGATTTCCGGCCTGCTGAGCGAGGCGATCCGCCGGATCTATTATAATGAATCGGTCAGTTCACTTTTTATATAGGAGTTATTCATGGAAACCGTAACATTGAAAGCAGAGGTCCGGAACGAAACAAAAAAAGGACCTTCAAGGAGGCTCAGGGTCCAGGGCCTGGTACCCGCCATCCTGTACGGCTCGAAGCAGGAACCGATCATGATGGCCGTCGATTCCGCCGATCTCCTGGACATCATGAAGAAGGAAAGGAAAGAGGGCGTCTTTGTCCGGCTTTCCTTTCAGCGGGACGGGCAGGCCGTGGAAAGAATGTCCGTTCTCAAGGATGTCCAGATCAATTCGGTTAAAAAACGTCTCGATCATGCCGATTTTTACGAGATCAGGATGGACCGCGAATTGACCATTGAAATTCCCGTCATTCTCAAGGGACGCGCCGAAGGCCAGGATGCCGGCGGGGACCTCCAGCATCCGAAACGGGAATTGAAGGTGGCGGGACTTCCCGGGCTGATTCCCGAAGCGGTGGAACTGGACATTACCTCCCTGAAAGTGGGGGATACTTTGAAGGTGGGGGATGTTTCCCTTCCCGAAGGAGTCCGAATGGTGGATCATGACGATATCGTCATCGTCCATGTCGCCACCACCCGGACCAGCGGCCAGACGGGTGCCGAAGAGGCCGGGGGGGAGACGGGAGGAGCCGGTTCAGGCGAACAGAGTTCTTCAGAGGGTGAGGAAAGCTGATTGACCTCAAATCCAAACTGTTTTCATGGATTTGGAAGAAAAGAAACGACGATGTCCCTGTGGACTGGGCGGTAATCGGCCTTGGAAATCCCGGTGAGGACTATGCCCGGACCCGGCACAACGCGGGGTATATGACCCTCGATATCCTCTCGAAAGAGGAGGATATCCCGTTCTCTCAAAAGAAGTTCGATGCCCGGATCGGTAAAGGGATACTGTCCGGCAAAACGGCCCTTCTCGTGAAGCCTGAAACATTCATGAACCGGAGCGGGATCGCCGTGGCCCGGTTTATCCACTTCTACCGGCTGGACATGGAAAGAGTGATCATTGTTCACGACGACATCGATCTGGTCTCCGGAGATGTCCGGGTCAAGGTGGGAGGCGGCAGCGCCGGCCACCGGGGCCTGGAGTCCGTCATCCGGGAGACGGGCCTCGCCGATTTTGTGAGAATACGGATCGGAATCGGGCGGCCGGCGGAGCGGATGGCCGTGGAACGATATGTTTTGGAGCGGTTTTCTGAGGATGAGATGCCCGTCGCGGCATCGGCGGCGGTAAAGGCGGCCGGTGCGGTGAAGGAGGTGGTCGCATCGGGTCCTCAGCGGGCTATGAACAGGGTGAACGTAAGGTCACACAAAAATTAGGTAAGGAGGTATAGGCGGAGGTTATGGGTGCATTAGTTAACTACTCATGGTTGCTCGGTGTATTGGGGCTCGTACTCGCGTACGTCATCTACCGGTACGTCATGTCCTTTTCACCGGGAAACGAAGTCATGGTCGAGATTATGGACCGGATTCATGCCGGTGCCATGGTCTTCCTGAAGCGGGAGTATAAGATCATTTCGATCTTCATCGTCGTGGTCTTCATCCTCCTTTACGTCGGCTTGGGTTCCTTGTGGACCTCTATCGCATTCCTTTCCGGCGCGTGCGGTTCCCTCATCGCCGGTGTTTTCGGGATGCAGGCGGCGACGAAGTCCAATGCCAGGACCGCCGAGGCGGCGAAGTCTTACGGCCAGGGCCGTGCCCTGACGGTGGCCTTCTACGGCGGCTCGGTCATGGGCCTTTCCGTGGCGAGCCTCGGGCTCCTGGGACTGGGGATTTTCTTCTATTACTTCTCCGGTAAGAACCCCTCCGTCATCAACGGGTTTGCCATGGGCGCCTCGTCTGTCGCCCTCTTCGCCCGTGTCGGCGGCGGGATCTTCACCAAGACCGCGGACGTGGGATCGGACCTCGTGGGGAAAATCGAAGCGGGGATTCCGGAAGACGACGCGAGAAACCCCGGGGTCACGGCGGACAACGTGGGGGACAATGTGGGGGACATCGCCGGAATGGGCGCCGACCTCTATGAATCCTACTGCGGGTCCGTGGTCGCGGCCATCGCCATCGGCGCCACGATGGGCGAGTTCAGCCTGGCCTGGATGACCCTTCCCATGCTCTTCATCATGGTCGGCCTCGTCGCCTCCATGATCGGCATCGGGCTTTTCAACTTTCTGAAGAACCTGTCGCCCCAGGCGGCGCTGAGCAACTCCCTTTACATCGCCGGGATCCTCTTCATCATCGCTTCTTTCTTCGTCGTGAAATACCTCACGGCCGGCATGTCCGACGAGTACCTGAAGAGCCTCGGCATGATCAGCAAGCTCGGTCCCTTCTGGGCGGTCATCCTCGGCATCATCTGCGGGATGCTCATCGGCGGGATCACCGAATACTACACGGCCCATGGGCCTGTCGAACGGATCGCGGCAGCTTCTCAAACCGGCCCGGCGACGAACATCATCAACGGCTTTGCCGTCGGTCTTGAGAGCGTCGTCGCACCGGTCTTCTGCATCGCCATTTCCATCTGGATCGCTTATGTATGCAGCGGTCTTTACGGCATCGCCATCGCCGGCGTCGGCATGCTCGGCACCGTCGGCATGACCATGTCCGTGGACAGCTACGGCCCCATCGCCGACAACGCCGGCGGGATCGCCGAGCAGGCCCACATGCCTCCCCATGTCCGGGAAATCACCGACGGCCTCGATGCCGTGGGAAACACGACGGCAGCCATCGGGAAAGGTTTCGCCATCGGCTCCGCCGCTCTGACGGCCCTGGCCATGTTCGCCGCTTACACGGCCACGGTGAAAACTTACCCCGGCTTTGAAAACTTCATCCTCGACCTGACCGAGGCCCACGTCATCACCGGCGTATTCCTCGGCGGTCTCTTCCCCTGCCTCGTCGCGGCCCTCACCATGACGGCCGTGGGCGATGCGGCCTTCGACATGGTGAACGAGATCCGGCGCCAGTTCCGGGAAATCCCGGGTATCATGGAAGGGACGACGCCTCCCGATACGAACCGCTGCGTGGATATCGCCACCACGGCGGCCCTGAAGCGGATGATCCTTCCCGGCGTGTCCGCCGTCCTGGCCCCGGTCCTGGTCGGCATGTTCATCGGCCCCGCCGCCCTCGGCGGATTCCTGGCCGGCGCCACCCTGGTGGGCGTTGTCATCGGTCTTCTCATGGCCAATGCCGGCGGTGCCTGGGACAACGCCAAGAAGTACATCGAAAGGGGCAACTTCGGCGGCAAGGGCTCGGAAGCCCACAAGGCCGGCGTTATCGGCGACACCGTCGGCGATCCCTTCAAGGACACCAGCGGTCCTTCGATGAACATCCTTATCAAGCTCATGTCCGTCGTTTCTCTGGTGACGGTTCCGGCGATCATGGCCGTCTACAAAATGATTTACGGCTAACCGGATCGGAGACTGTTTTAAAAGAGGCGGCCCCCAGGGCCGCCTCTTTTTTTTTCGATGACGGGGCTTCCCGGGACTTGACAGGACGGGGAAAACCGTTTTTAGTATCTGACGGCACTTCATGCTTCGTTGCCTTTAATCCCCCGGCTCTTTTTATACCAAGCCCGGTGCAACCTTTTCATACGACTATATACATGATATTATAGGTATTTATAGAGATCATCAGAGAGAGAGGAGATACGCCGTGGGGTTCCGATGCGGCATCATAGGCCTGCCCAATGTGGGAAAGTCCACCATCTTCAATGCCCTGACCGCCGCGGGTGCGGATGTGGCGAACTACCCCTTTTGCACCATCGATCCGAATGTCGGGGTGGTCCGCGTCCCGGACAGGCGGCTGGATTTCATTTCATCGATTCTGAAACCCCCGAAGACGACCCCGACGGTGATGCAGTTTCTCGACATTGCGGGACTGGTCCGAGGCGCGAGCCGCGGGGAGGGTCTGGGAAACAAGTTCCTCGGGCATATCCGGGACGTGGAGGCGGTGGTCCACATCGTCCGGTGCTTCGACAGCCCCGACGTGGTACACATTTACGGGCCCGTGGACCCGGCGCGGGATGTGGAGATCATTAACATGGAACTGGCTCTCGCGGACCTGGAAACGGTGGAACGTCGAATCGAGCGGATCAACCGGCAGGCCAAGGCAGGCGACAAGGTGAAGCAGAGGGAACTGGCCTTTTGCGAAGCGATCCGGCAGGCTTTGTCGGAAGGGACCCTGGTCCGGAACCTGGAAATCGATCCCGGAGACAGGGAGATTCTCGAAGAACTTCACCTCCTGACGGACAAGAAAGTCCTCTATGTGGCCAATGTGAGCGAGGAGGTCCTGAAAGGCCGCGGGGGGTATATCGACAGCCTGGCCGCCATTGCGGAACGGGAAGGATCGGAGGTGATTCCCATATGCGGGGACCTGGAATCGGAAATCGTTCTTCTCGATGAATCGGAAAGAACGGAATTTCTGGCCGATCTCGGACTGGAAGAGTCGGGACTGGAGCACCTCATTCATGCGGGATACCGCCTTCTGGACCTGATTACCTTCTATACGACGGCGGGACAGGAACTCCGGGCCTGGACGGTCCGGAAGGGGACGAAGGCCCCCGAAGCGGCGGGAAAGATCCATACGGACATGGAAAAAGGCTTCATCCGGGCCGAGGTGGTGGGATTCCACGAATTCCAGTCATTGGGAAGCATGACCGCCGCGAGAGAGAAGGGGCTCGTCCGTTCCGAGGGGCGTGATTACATTATTCATGACGGGGATATTATCTATTTCCGATTCAACGTGTGAAGATTCACAACCCTTCGGCGTTCTCGGGGCTTGTTTTTCAAACGGCGGACCTTCATCCCGGGCGAAGGTAAAAAAAATCGGTGGCGGGGTTTCCGCCACCGATTTTCTATAGGGACTGTGAAGAGGTTTTGACCTCTCCCCACAGATTACCGATAAAGGGGGCCGGTGGGTGGAAAGGAGGGAACATAAAACCACCCACCGTTAGGCAATTTGTTGGGGATTTCCAGTTATGCTAATCGTCTCTCCAGGGAAAGTCGGACAGAAAGAAAAGATCGCTTAAGTTCTCTTTTTTCTGTTCCGTCCCTTCAACGTTTCTTCTTTCCTGATCCGGTTCTTCTTTATTGTTCTGTCGGGGAAGAAAGAAAATGTCATCCTTGTTCATTCCGTTTTCTTTCGAAGATGTTTCCTTCTCCCTTTTCCCTTGTTTCATCCCATCGCATCTTCCGATTTTCCGGGTTTGTCTCTCTTTTGCCTGATTGTTTTGCAAGGGGGATGCCAGATCGGAAGGTCAGCGCCATTGATATTTAGAATTATATAAATAATAAAGATATCGGCATGTTGTATCTTGCATCCGGGACGGTGGCACGATTTATGACTTAAGGATCGGGAAATTAAAAGGCAAACCGCGGGACCGGGTTCAACAGAGTGGGCGATAAACGCACGCCATTGTAATCTATCTATATGGGATTGCTGGTGATATGCCTTACCGTCTCAATCGTGCGTAAAGTAAACAGAACGTTCGATATACGCACTTACAGCTGGATATACGTCTCCGTTTCGGCAGGAATATGATCTTCTTCGAGTTTTTTCAACTCCCGCAACAGGGCATATCGGGATATGCCTAACCGCCGGGCGGCCTCGGACTTATTGCCGCCGCTCAACTCGATGGCTTTTTTGAGAATGCGTTCCTTAACCTGGCTGGTGATGTGGAGAAGCAGTTTCCTGTAGTGGATGGGGTTGCCGTTCAGTTCTGGAATGAGGTCCATGGGGGGGGTCAGAAGGATCCTCCCCGAGGAGCGGTTGATTTCCCCGGGAAGTTCTTCCCCGGTGATGAGGGTTCCAACGTTCTGGAGAATCATGATTCTTTCGATGATATTCTTCAGTTCCCGCACGTTCCCCGGCCAGGCATACTGGAGGAGGAGTTTTTCCGCATCGACGGTGAAGCCCTGGACGCGCCGGTTGAATTTGCGATTGAATTCCTCGATGTAGTGCCGCGCGAGAAGGAGAATGTCCTCTTCCCTTTCCCGGAGGGGAGGAAGGACGACGGGGACGACGCTGATCCGATAATAGAGGTCCTCCCTGAAGTGCCCTTCCGATACCATGCGGCCCAGATCCCGGTTGGTGGCGAAAATGAAACGGACATCGACGGGGATGTTTTCATTCCCCCCGAGGCGGCGGGTGTATCCGTCCTCGAGCATCCGGAGAAACTTGGCCTGGAGTTGAAAGCTCATGTCTCCGATTTCGTCCAGGAACAGGGTTCCCCCGTTTGCATATTCCAGGAGGCCGATCTTTCTTTTCCGGGCATCCGTGAAGGCCCCGGCTTCATAGCCGAACAACTCGCTTTCCAGGAGGGTTCCGGGAATGGCGGCGCAGTTGACGTCCACGAAGTGCTTGGAACGGCGATCTCCCTGGCGGTGAATCGCCCGGGCGAACAGTTCCTTCCCCGTCCCGCTCTCCCCCTGGAGGAGGATGTTCGTGTTGTGTTTGGAGACCTCCCGGATGACATGAAAAATACCCTGCATTTTTTTTGAGTTCCCAAGGATATTGTGAAATCCAAGGAGCTTGTCCTCCCGTTCTTTCAACATCTCCACTTCTTTTTTCAGGGACTTGGCTTCGCGGGACAGAAGGGAATGCATGATGGCGTTGTCGTAGGACGCTGCGGCGTTTTTCATGAGAATATCCAGGAAATTCACCTGGTCCGATGAAAATTCCCCGTGTTTTTTGCCTAAATACAGGACACCCCTGAATTTGTCCTTTATTCGAAAGGGAATGGCCAGTCCGGTCGAAACATCCTCATAGAGAAGCTCCGGGGAAGGTCCCTCCTCCAGGGAGAGCAGGATGGTGTTTTCTTTTTCCAGGGCGCGCCGCACGATGCCCCGGTTGATCTTGTCGTAGAGTTCCTGACTCTTGTCCAGGAAAACGGTTTTTCCGTCACTCACCAGATGTTTTTGCTTTTCAACGTCCTGGAAATAGACGAATGCCCTGTCCGCGGCGCCGATGCGCGTGGCGTGGTGGACGACGGTTTCATGGAGGCTGTCGAGGGAATAGTTTCCGATCAGCCCGGCAGCGGCCTCCTGCAGAAGAAGGAGCCGCTCGATCCGCTTGCGGTTGTCCTCGAAGAGGCGGGTATTGTGAATGACAATGCTGATCTGGTTCGCAAAGGTCAGAAGAACATTGATCTCCTCATCGGAAAATTTCGTCTTTTCCTTCGACCAGAGGCAGATGATGCCGATGACCTCCAGCTCGATTTTCAGGGCCGCGTAGAACGTCGACCCCCGTTTGTAGAAATTGGTGATCTTGCGGTCCGTTTCCGTGATTCGAGGGTCCCGTTCCGAGTCCTCCAGGGCGATGTACCGGCCGCTTTTCACCACCCGGGTTTCGAGACAATCGTGCTTGTGGATGTTGAGATTGAGGGAAAAGGCCCGACCCGCTTCCTCGGGGCTGTAATTCTTGACGACCTTGGTGATCAGGTTTTCCTTTTTTTCATCCATGAGGCAGATGATGCCTCTCTGGAAACCCATGGTGTCGACGATCTCATCGAGAACCTTCTGGAGGATGTCGTCCACGCTGGAGGGAGCGGAGAGGAAGGTGCTGATCCGGAAAAACCCGTCCAGAATCCCTTCGGTGGGATAGAATACGTCATAACTCATGAAGACAGTCCTTTCCGGCGGCCGCCGGGCTTTCTCCCCCCCCCCTTAGATCAGAACGATTTCCTCTCCCCGGTTTTTCAGTTTCTCAATTTCCCCCGACTTGAGTTCCTGTCCTCCGCCTTGAATGAGATTTTCGAGAACGGGGAGGAAATATTGGGCCGTGACGACCCGGGGAAGGATGACGAAGTCGGCGCCCTCATTGTACATCTCGAGGGCGCTTTTTATGTTTTCCGCCGTGACCACTACTCTGGCGTGGGGGCACAGTCTCTGCATCTGCCGGATGAGCTTCAGATTGCTCGTACCCACGAGGATGGAATCGGGGATGGTGGAAACCACGACGCGGGCGCCTTCGATTCTGGCGTGATGGAGGGTTTCCATATTGCTGATGTCGCCGTAATACACCTTGATGCCCAAGGTCTTCAGCTTCCGGTGAACCGTGGGGTTGTAATCGACGACGACGATTTTGTCTTTCAACTCCGGCTTCCGGTCAATGATTTCCCGGATCAGGGAACTGGCGTTGCGATAAAAACCGAGGAGGGCCACTTCCTTGTATTCTTCGGCGGCCGCTTCGGATGGTGCGTTCTGAATATCCCGGATTCCCACGGTGGACAGGAAGCCGCTGAGAAATTTCTGCAGTCCGTGGCTGAACTGAATCATATAGGTCGACGTGATGGACGTGATGACGAAGACGAAAATAACGATACTCAGGGTATCGGGGCCCACGTGCCCGTACTCGGGTTTGATCCCGATGGCCGTGATGACCAGGGCGAATTCGCTCAACTGGGACAGATTGATGGAGGAAAGGAGACTGACCCGGTGACCGTTTCTCAGGCCGTAAAGGACGGGGAAGACGGAGAGAAACCGGGTGGAGATGAGGAAGGCGGCGGCGGCGAGTGAGACCAGGAGGAGTCCCGGGTTGTTCATGGGGTTGGGGATCATCATTCCCAGTCCCACGAAGAAGAGGGTGACGAAGAAATCCCGGATGCTGATGATTTTCGAGATGATGTCGAGGTTGTAAGGGAATGTGGATATGGAAATTCCCGCGATGAGGGCCCCCATCTCGACGGACAGTCCGAAAACGTCGGCGACGCCGCAGACGAAGAAGCACCATCCGAGGGAGGCCACGAGAACGAGTTCGGGCAGCTTGGCGATCTGCCGGAAGATGATCTTAAGGAGATATTTGCTGACAAGAAAACTGATGAGGACGAGGAGTCCCCCCTTGGCGAAGGACCAGAGGATCAGCAGAACCTGAGGGTTGGCCAAATTGGGCTGGACCCCGAGGAGGATAATGGCCCAGAGGTCCTGGAACACGAGAACCCCGAGGGTGATCCTCCCCGCCAGGGTGTCCAGTTCGAATTTGTCATAAAGGAGTTTCACGACGATGGCCGTGCTGCTCAGGGCAAGACAGGCGGCCAGATAAAGAAGGTCATAGGGCCCCCCGTGAATCGGGATGCCCAGGATTTCATAGGAGGCCTGTCCGGGCATCCCCAGGGTGACGCCTAAAAGCATGAAGAACCCGATGCCCATGGCCAGGCAGAAAAGAAACTGGGAGACGCCTGTCACGATAAGTGATTTTCCCGACTCTTTCAGCTTTTTCAGGTTCAGTTCCAGGCCGATGATGAAAAGAAGAAGGATGAGGCCGATTTCCGAAATGGTCTGGATGTCTTCCTGGCTTTGAACCAGCCCCAGGCCGAACTGGGGACCGATGATCACCCCCGCCACGACGTAGGCGAGAATGAGGGGCTGGTGGATCATGCTGGCAAGATACGCGAAAACCGTGGCCGCCAGGATGCTTGCGCTGATGGCGGTGAGGAGGCTCGAACCTCCTTCTCCGCCGCTGGCCAATGCCTGCCCCGGTTCGAGGATTCCCATCAGGAAAAAGCCCAGAAGGAAAGGGAAAAAAACTGATTTTGTTCTGTCGATCATTGGATTTCCGTTCCTTTCCACACCATTGCCCGTCGGCCGATGAGATTCCAAATCTCCCTGAAACTCGAAGAGTTAAAGGAGTGGGCCGCGACTCTCCGTCACCCTATCCCGGATTGTTTCCGCATCATAGCGGATTTTATGCACCTGTTCAAGAGCGGCGGGAAAAACGGCGGATTATTGATACGAAGGGGCAAGATCAGATCACGATGACCGGTCATACCGGAGAAATTGCATGGTGAAGGTGGCCCGGCCCTGGGTGGCGGAGCGCAGGTCCGTGGAATATCCGAACATCTGCCTGAGAGGGACCCGGGCGCGAATTTCGCTGATGCTTCCCCGGGGGACGATGTTCTGTACGTCTCCCTTCCGGCTGTTGAGATCCCCGATGACGTCCCCCATGAACTCGCTGGGTGTGATAATGTCGACGTTCATGATGGGTTCGAGGAGGATGGGTTCACCCTGGAGGCATCCCTCCCGGAAAGCGGCGGCGGCGGCGATGCGATACCCGACGGGAGTGGATTCTCCCTCCCGGTGGGATCCGCCTGTCATTTCAAGGACGACATCCGTGACGGGATACCCGGACACCACGCCGCTCGACAGGGCGTCCTCCAATCCCTCCCGGATGACGGAATGGTATTCCGGGGGGACGGACGTCGGATCCAGGACGTTCAGAATCTCGATGCCCTCCCCTCTCCTGTTCGGCTTCAGGTGAATACGCACGTGTCCGAAATGTTTTTTATCTCCTAATTCTTTCTGGAATCTGCCCTCGCCGTCCACGTCCCGGGTGATGGTCTCACGATAGACGACCCGGGGCTTTCCGATGTTCACGTTCGTGTTGAATTCCCGGGTCAGCCGGTCGATGATGATCTCGAGGTGCAATTCTCCCATTCCCGAGAGGACGGTCTGGGCGGTCTCGTCGTCGTACCTGACCTTGAGCGTGGGGTCCTCGTCCGTCAGTTTTTCAAGTGCCTGGTTGAGCTTTTCCTGATCCTGCGGGGTCTTTGCCTCGATGGCCCGGCTGATGACGGGCTCATAAAATTCTATTTTTTCAAGCACGATGGGATGTTTTTCGTCACAAATCGTATCCCCCGTGGAGGCCGTTTTCAGGCCCACGACCCCGACAATGTGTCCCGCACCGGCCTCTTCGATCCTTTCCCGCTTGTTGGCATGCATTTTGAGAAGACGGGAGATCTTTTCCTTCTTCCCCCGGACGACGTTGTAAATGTCGTCACCCGACTTGATTTTTCCGGAATAAATTCTGAGAAAGGAAACTTTTCTGCCTTCCTCCATCATCATGACCTTGAAGACGAGGGCGGAAAGAGGCTCCTTTTCACTGCTTTGCCGTTTCTCCTTTTCACGGGTCAGAGGATTGATTCCTTCGATGGGGGGAACGTCCTCGGGGGAGGGCAGAAAATCGACGACAGCGTCAAGAATGGGTTGAATTCCCTTGTTTTTAAGGGCGGACCCGCAGAAAATGGGCACGCCTTTCAGCGAAAGGGTGGCCTTCCGGACGGCCGCGGAGAGATCCTTATCCGAAATGTCCTCCCCCCCCAGGTACAGGTCCGCCATATGGTCGTCCATGTCGGCCAGGGTCTCGATCAGGGCTTCCCGATGTTCTTCGACTTCGCCGTCGATCTCCGGAGGGATGTCCGAGGAGATGACCGTCGTTCCGAGGGACGGGGCGTCCCAGGTGATCAGTTTCTTCCTGATGAGATCCACCGATCCGATATATTCCCTGTCCCGGAAATAGGGGATCTGGATGACAAGGGGCATGGAATGGAACCGTTCGCGCATGGTGTCGATGGTGCCGAAATAGTCGGCTCCCACACGGTCCATCTTGTTGATGAAGGCGATCTTGGGGACCCTGTACTTGTCCGCCTGGTGCCAGACCGTTTCCGACTGGGGTTCCACGCCGCCGACGGCATCGAACACCACGACGGCGCCGTCGAGCACCCGGAGGGATCGTTCCACTTCGACGGTGAAATCCACATGTCCCGGCGTATCGATGATATGGATTTCGTGATTGTTCCACTCGCAGGTCGTCACGGCGGATGTGATGGTGATACCCCGTTCCTGCTCCTGGGGCATCCAGTCCATGACCGCCTCGCCATCATGAACTTCCCCGATTTTATAGGATTTCCCGGTATAATAGAGAATCCGCTCCGTCACCGTTGTCTTCCCGGCGTCTATGTGGGCGATGATTCCGATATTCCGGATTCTGGAGAGTCTGACCTTTGAAGCCATGGATTCTCGATGTACCCGCAGTCTGAGGACTTTTTACGAAGCCGCCGATTTATTAGGCGGCGCTCCGCCGGGAAGAAGGTCCCTTTTAGGATGAAAAAGGCCTCGAAGGTCGATCTGCCCCTTCAGGGAGTCCTGTTCTTTTCCATCCACAAGGATCCTGACGCTCTTGACCGTACTGAAGTTCTCCGTGAGACTGTGGACCAGAGAGTAAACGGTCATTACTTCGCTCGTGCTTCCTCCCGGATGATGGTCCACCAGACCCCGGTCGAAATCCACGACGGCCGTCCCATCCTTGTCGAAACGTATTTCACGGACCGCCGCTTCCTTGGGAAGGGTCCGGGTGGCCCCCAATTTGGGACCCTCCGCGAGGGCCCGTACGATTTCCAGGGCCTGGTCTTCCGGCTTGTCTCGTTTGGGGAGGTACCGGGTTTCGGTGACGAGAAAACGTTCGTTTCCATCGGCGAAATAAATCTGGAACTTTTCCTTCTGCCTGGCCTCATGGCCTTCCCGGGTCACAGGCGGATAGATATAATCGAAAAGGGAAATAAAGAAAAAAATGAGAAACCCGATCGACACGGATAACAGGAGGGAGAGGAAGAATATTCTTTTCCTTCTCTTTTTCCTCTTGGCTTCCAGTTCTTTAACTTTTTTTTGCTTTTTAGTGGACATCTCCCCGCACCGCCGTTGAAAAAACGAGTCAAACTTATGGGAAAACGCCGGCCCTGTCAAGTGAAGAAACCGGACAGAATAAACCGGGTGCGGTCAAACGGGGGGGGGGCCGCTGGTCTTTTTCAGCGGGTCAGGGACAGTTCGTCGAGCTTTTTCCGGGCGAGAAGGCCGTATTCGGTGTCCCCGCCCAGGGAAACGGCCTTTTCAAGAGCCTTCTTTCCCGATTCCCGTTGACCCGTTTCCAGGCAGGACAGGCCGAGCCAGTAGTGGGATTCGGCGATGTATGGGGACAGGTCGATGGATTTCTGAAGGGCCTCCAGGGCTTTTCCGTATTTCTCCTCCCTTATCCTGGAAACGCCGATGCTTTTATAGATGAGCGGCGTGAGGACCGAATTCGGCTCTCGACGAATGGCTTCCTCGAAAGCCTCGATGGACCGCTCGTAGTCCCCCTTCCGGAACCAGGCGATTCCGAGATTGTACAAGGATGTCCCCGGATTCCTGAAGAGAACGTTATCCAGGGCCTTGTTGTAGGAATCAATGGCCTTGTCGTATGCCTGCGATTCGAGATACAGGGTTCCCAGATAATTCCAGGCTTCCGAATGGTCCGGCCTGAGCCGGACGGTTCTCCGGAAGGATTCCAGGGCCTTGTCGGTCATTCCCTTTCCGTAATAGGTGATTCCCTCGTAATAGAATATGTCCGGGTCTTTCGGGTTCAGCTTTTCCGCCGTCATGAACTCTTCCAGGGCGGGGGTGTAAGCCCTGGTTTTCAGGAAGGCCAGACCCATCTCCACGTGGTTCCGGGCCTCCTGTTCAGGGGAAATGTTCCGGATGGGGGTCATGGTGCAGGCCGGGAAGAGGAGAAAAACACCGAGGATGCCCAGGCAGAAAAACATGCGTGTGAAAGGCGTATATCGATCACCCATTTTCGGTATGGTTACCCCCGTTGACCCACCAGTCGCTCTTGTCCTGGAACCACCATTCCGTCCAGTCGGTTTCAAGAATCATTTCGACCATTTTGAGGCCCGGTCCCGTAACGAGCCTTTTCGTGGCGTATTCGATCCACTCGCCGCTGTACTTGTTTCCCAGGTCTCCGTATTCCTTGAGCCGGAAAATAAGGGCGAGCTGATCCGCATCGTGGGCGATCCGGGCCTCCCGGGTCTTTTTGTCCTTGAATTCCTTCAGAAGGAATCGAATTTCCGGGCCGAAAGAAAGGGGCGCCGTCAGTTCGGCCAGGGCCTTTTCCTCGTCGGCGGTGACATATTTCTTGTTCACGTAATTCATGTCGCCGGTCCGTGCTTCCAGAAGATCGTGAAGGAGGCAGAGCTTCAGGACTTTATGTTCGTCCGCTTCGGGGTCGATCTTGCACAGGGCGTAGCCGATGAAAATGGTGCTGAGGACATGCTCCGCCACGGATTCGGACCCCGAGCCTAAAAACTGAAACCCCGAACGGGGCGTCTTCCGGAGCATTTCCGTTTCGAAGAGGAAATTGACGAGGGCCTTCATATCCCTTCCTTTTTCAAGGTTTTCGTTCGGTTGCCCATGCCCTCCGAAATCTTCTTCAACTCGAGCTGCAACGAGGCGATGCCGTCGGGTTTCATGGCGATGATCCGATCCAGCCGCTCTTTCCAATGGAGCAGAACGGAAATTTCGTTTTCCCGTAAAGTTTTTTCGAGCCTTTTCTGGTATTCCCGGACCAGGGCCGATTCCTCTCCCGGTTTGGTCATAACGCCACCTCCCTCCCGGATAGCGACCTATATCAGAAATTACCTGAAGACACAAGAAGTTAAACGATAGCGGGGGGGTAACATATTTCACCTTGACAACTTCCAAACACTCAGGTATACGATGCGCTGAACTGCCGGGGGTGCACCACCTCACCATCCTGTGGCTCTTTGGTCCGAGTCGATTTTCGTTGGATAGCAAATCGCGGGTTTCCAGGAATGAACAAGACCGACGGGGTTGAAACGTTCTTGGAAAAACTCGATTTGGGATATCAAATACAAGGGAGGTAGTAGGTATGTCGTTGAATTTCTCATTCTCCGAAGAGCAAAGGATGCTCGAGGACAGCGTCGTAAAGTGGGCTTATGCGTGGTTGGAACCCCAGATGGAGCACATGTATGAAGTGGACGAGATGCCCCCGGATCTGTTCAAACAGACCGGCGAACTCGGAATCAACGGTATCGTTTTCGAAGAGAAGTACGGCGGGGCGGCTCTCGGCTATGTGGAAACCCTTCTCGCTTACGAATCCATCGCCCGGGTCAGCAACGCCCTTTCCATGACGGTGGGCGCGAGCCAGACCCTCTGCTTCGACAACTTCCGCCGGAACGCCACGGAAGAGCAGAAGCTGGCCGTCCTTCCCAGGTCCTGTACGGGCGAGTGGATCGGCTGCCTCGGCATCACCGAGCCCAACGCCGGGTCGGACGCCATGAGCATGGCGACCCGCGCCGAGAAGAAGGGTGACAAGTACATCATCAATGGCAGCAAGATCTTCATCACCAACGGTCCCCTTGCCGATTTCATGGTGTTCTACGCCAAGACGGCGCCCGATAAGGGCCCTCACGGAATCTCCACCTTCTTCTTCGAACCGAAGAAGGCGAAGGGATTCTCCTGCGAGAAGATCAAGAAGTGGGGCATGAGAACCTCCCCGACGGGTCTTATCACCTTTGAAGACCTGGAAATTCCCGAAACGCAGCTCATCGGCGGACTGAACAAGGGCGTGGCCGTTCTGACCTCCGGTCTGTGCACCGAGAGAATCACCCTCTCCGGCTGCACCCTCGGCTCCCAGAGACGGTGCCTGGAAGATTCCATCAAGTACGCCAAAGAGAGAGTCCAGTTCGGCAAACCCATCGCTTCCTTCCAGCTCATCCAGGGCAAGCTGGCCGATATGTACTGCTGGTACAAGGCCTGCCGGTGGATGGCTTACAGCGCCGCCGCCTACTGCGACACGCTGACGAACAAGGCCGGCGGAAAGGGCACGGACCTCGACCGTATGGCCGCGGCGTCGCTCCTTTTCTGCGGCGAGATGGGAACGAAGATCGGTCTCGAAGCCATTCAGATCCACGGCGGCTACGGTTACTGCCAGGAGTACGGCGTGACCAGGCATTTCCTGGATCAAAAACTCTGGGAAATCGGCGCCGGTACGTCCGAAGTCAGAAGGATGATCATCGCCCGCGAGCTTATGCGCGACGATTTCAAGAGCGGTCTGTAATTCTCAACGGCAGACATTTTCCAAGATTTTCAAGGGCCACTGCTTCGTTCCACGGGGCAGTGGCCCTCGTTTTTTCCGCTGAGATTTCCTTCTCCCGCCCGCTCAGCGGCGGCCGGACCCGCGCTGTTTGACTTTCCCGCAGGGCTCCGATATAAGTTTACAGGATTTTCCGACTTTTTGAGAGTTCATCTTCCCGGCCTCGGAGGTATCGAGGACCCGCGGGGAAGAGAGTGTATGCCGGGGCTGTCAACATCCGATGCAGGTCGGAGCCTCGGTCATGACAGGACAGGGCGGTTCAGTCTCATCGATAATGGAATGCAATGAACAGTGACATCTTTCGTCGTCGCCCCTTTCTTTCCTTCGGGGAAAACCTCCCGGGGAAATATTTCCCGTCCGCCGGAGGTCTTTGTCTTCTGGTCCTGTTTTTATTAATTTCTCCCGCGTCGTCGCCGGTTTGGGCCGCCGGACAGGAGGAAACGGTCCATCTCTCCCTTCAGAAGCGGGTTTACCGGGAAGACCGGGGGGAGGTCTACACCGTCCGAAAGGGAGACTGGATTTATCGGATCATCCGGAAGGCCTGCCAGGTATCCCCCGGCGATGAATATAGAACTCTTGAGGCCATCCGGGCCCTGAACCCGGGGATTAAGAATTTCGATGCGATTTACCCCGGCCAGCGGATATACCTTCCCAAATCCGGGGAGAAGGACCCCGGGAGGGAGACAACGGCCCTCCCGGCGGAAAAAAAGACATTGACGGGGGAGCCGCCTTCTTCCCGGGAGGCAACGGTTTCCTACAGGGTTCGCAGGGGAGACACCCTTTCAACCATTCTTGTCCGCCGCTTCGATTGTCCGAAAAGCCAGCTCGATCATCTCCTGGGCCGGGTCAAGGAATTGAATCCCCGCCTTTCGGGACTGGATCGGATTTATCCGGGGCAGGTTCTCCTTTTTCCCAGGATGTCGGAGTCCTGGATGAACGGCCGGTCCGCCGCGAAAGAAATTCCGGAACCCCCCCCCGCTGAAAAACAGGGGAACGTTCTCCCGGCTCTCCGGGAAGTGCTGCAATATCTTGACGGCCGGCTGGAAACGAAAGGGGCATACTACATCCCCATCGTTCCCTCGGGGCTGATCACCCTTCCCTGTGAAAGATTTCCAGTGGTGGAATTTTCAAGCGGAAAGAAAGTCGTCCTGGATCTGTCCGGGAGGATGGAAGCCCCCCTCAAAGAGATGCTGCGGGCTTCCTGGGAAGGCTGTTCCGTCCTCGATCCCCCCCGCGGAGGAAATTTCCGGTCCGTCCTGGACGGCGTCGTTTCCCGTTCCGGTGTCCATAAAGTCGAACAAATGAAAGGTCTTATGGAAACGGGGGACAATCCGAGGATTCGTCTTAGAATCGATCAGACGATCGTTTCCGGGGTAGCCGGGAAAGAGGGAGCCGCCAAGCGTCTCTCCATCCGCTACGTCCGGAGCCGGGAGGAACTGCTCACGGAAAATCTGAAAAGAGTCCTGCGGGAACGGGGGCTTCCCGTCATCGAAATCATGGAAAGCAAGGAGGGTGTTGAAGTCGCCACAGGGGACCTTTTCGGCGGGAGGACGGCCGTTCGCCTCCAGGGGGACTCCCCGGTCGATCTTGCCGGATCCTTTCTTTCCCTGCTCCAATTCTCCGTGGTCCGAAATGAAGATCTCTTCTTTTCCGATTCATCGGAGGAGCGGTTCGGCCTGTCCGTCAAGGCCGACCTTTACGGGACGAAAGGGGCGGTGCGCCTGGCCCTTTTTTCCCGGGACCCTCATCCGAGGCTGAGAGAAATAATGTCGCAAAGAGAAATTATCGTCGAGACCTTTCCCGGCGACAGCGGTAAGCAAACGACCCTGCAAAGACTCATGACTGTCCTGAGGCTCCCTGCCCATTCCGGGGAATATGCCTTCCCCCTTCCCGGGGACGGGGGTGAAAAAATCATCCTTTCCGCCATCCGGCTGGACGTGGACGGAGAAACCCTGTACTTCGTCGGCGGGGAGATGGGAGAAGATCTTATCGGATATCTGATGGAAAAACATGGCGTGAAGGTGGTGACGTTTTGAAGGTGAGAGCCCTGTCATTATTGTCCGGCGGCCTGGACAGCATCCTGGCCGTCCGGGTCATCCTGGATCAGGAAATCGAGGTGACGGGAATCAGCTTCGTCACGCCGTTCTTCACCGCCGACCGGGCCGAAAAGGCGGCGGAAACGCTGGCTATCCCCCTCGTGGTCATGGATTTTACGGAAGAGCATCTGGCCATGCTCAAGAATCCCCGTTACGGTTACGGGAAGAACATGAATCCCTGCATCGACTGCCATGCCCTTATGCTTCAAGCCGCAGGCCGGAAGATGGAAGAGATGCGCTATGATTTTCTTTTCACCGGCGAAGTGCTCGGCCAGAGGCCCATGTCGCAGACGAAGCAGTCCCTCCACATCGTGGCCAAGCTGTCGGGCTACGGCGATCGTATCGTCCGGCCCCTGAGCGCGAAGCTCCTGCCGGAGACCAGGCCGGAACAGGAAGGCAGGGTGGATCGTTCCGGGCTCCTCGATATCCAGGGAAGGGGCCGGAAGAGGCAGATCGCCCTGGCGGCGGCCTATGGAATCAGGGAGTATTCCAATCCCGCGGGGGGGTGCCTTCTCACCGATCCCGTTTTTTCCAGGAAACTGAAGGATCTTTTTGAACAGCCGGGGGGATTTTCCGTCCGGGATATAGAGCTTCTGAAGGTGGGGCGGCATTTCAGGCTGAGTCCCGGGGCCAAGATCGTCGTCGGCAGGAATCAGGGGGAAAACAGGACGATCCAGGAACTCTCCCGGGGAGAAGACGTCGTCCTCCGGATGCAGGATTTTCCCGGACCCCTGGTTCTCATGACGGGAAAAGTCGATGAGGAGTCGATACGTCTTGCCGCCGGGATCTGCGCCCGATACAGCGATGCCCCCGCCGGTGAGCCTGTAACGGTCCATCGGCAGGACGGGGAGGCCGCTCAATTCCTCAGGATCGTTCCGGCGGACCCCCGGACGGCGGAGGAAAAGCTCATCTGAAGTCTCCTACCGGTGCTCCGGCCTCAAAAGATCGAATACGGTCTTTACGGGGTTGAAGGTGACGAGCGGGACCTCGATGAACCGGGTATTCCACAGGGCCATCCCCCCGTTCCAGAGACCGGGAATTTCAAGGGCTTTGAGATCCCGGCCCTCGTGGGATTTTTTCGTGATGATGACGGCCTTTCGGTCGACGAAGTGCTCCAGGTTGAATTTTCTTCCCCGGTAATCCCTGATCCCGCAGACGAGATCGACGGGATTGAAATGGGTGGAAGCTTTCCAGATACGGCGCTGTTTTTCCGAAGAGGAATCGATCTGTGCCTCTTCGACGATCTGAAGGGTCCGGCGACCATCCGTTCCGGTGACCCAGAAGGGTCCCCCCCCCGGTTCGCCTTCGTTTTTCACCATGCCGCAGACCCGGATCGGCCGGTTCAGCAGGGAGAAGAGAAGGTCCCTTTTCTCCTCCGGGGGCCGGCGGGAAAAATCCGGCGGAAAATCCAGGAACAACTCATTCCGGCAGAAAGCCGCCGCCTCGCCGATCAGGGCTTCTCCCGGCTCCTCTTCTTTGAGAAGGGCAAGATACCGGAAGCTCTTTTCCTGGATATCCAGCAGACAACCTCCTAAAATTTTCTTGTACAGGATCGTCTCTCCCTTCAGGCGGTCCGGAACGACATTGTCGATATTCTTGATAAAAATGAGATCTCCATGGAGCCTGTTCAGGTTGGTGAGGAGGGCGCCGTGGCCTCCGGGCCGGAAGAGAAGCTCGCCCTTTTCGTCCCGGAAAGGTTCGTCCGTCATGTTCACGGCGATCGTGTTGGTCGACGGGGACTGAATGGAAAGGGAGAGGTCGAACCGGACTCCGAGAAGGGATTCGTATCGCCTCCGGACCTGGTCGGTCAGTCCCTGAACCAGGGACTCATGTTCCTCTGAAACGGTGAAGTGAAGGATGCAGATGTCTTTCCGGCTGCGGACGTATCCCGCCGCTTCGACAAGATGTTCCTCCAGGGATGTCCGGTTATGGTCCGGATAGGCGTGGAATTTCAGGAGGGCCTTGGGCAGATGGGCATAGTTGAGCCCCCTGTCCGTCAGAATATATCCGAGAATCTCCCGATATTCTCCTTTCCCGATCAGTTCACCCAGGGGCCGGTCCTTCCCGGCCATCACGGACGACAGGTCTCCGTGAAAAGGGTACAGAGAAAGGCTCCCGGCAAATTCGGCGCCCCTTCTCGAATGGTCGAAATCGCCGGTCTCGTAGTCCCGGAACCAGTCCCGGAACATCCGGCTGGCCGCACCGGAGGCCGGTACGAACTTGATCGCCCTGAGATTCTCCATCTTCTTCTCATAAAGGGAAAGGAGGGCCTGCTTTTCTTTGTCGGACGGGACGGCGATGCCGTCTCCCGCCGTGCAGGGACGGTCGAGATGAAGGGGACGGGGAGGGTGGCGGAACAGGTCCGTCTGTTCTTCGATTTTCTCCATGGGAATGCCTTCTTCGGTGATCCGTTTCCTGTCCTTTTCGGAAAACTCCCCGGGTTTCATGATTCTCCCTCCTTCCTGCCTGTCACGCGATTGATCCGTGTGCCTTTCAGCCCCTTTCGGGGGACACGGCATATCATGATCGCACAAATGGTAACATATAACGGATGAACCGTCGATGACAACATGGCGAAACAGATCTTGACAGGACGTGAAGAATTCCCTTACATTCGTTATAGCCTTGTCCGGACGAAGAAGCCTTTCCGGAGAAGAGCGATGGGGATACCATCAAGGGGGGAACCATGGCTCAGATCGATGCCTTTTTCAAACTCATGAACGACCAGGGTGCATCGGACCTTCACCTGGCGGCGGGACAGCAGCCGGCCATCCGGATTCGCGGGGAAATAGAGAGGATCAAGTATCATGCCCTGGAAAGCGATGAACTTCGATCCATGCTTTATGAAATTACCCCGGAGCACAAGGTCAAACAGTTCGAGGAAACGGGAGACGTGGACTTTGCCTACGAAATTCCCGGTCTTGCCCGATACCGGGCGAATTTTTTCATGCAGAAGAACGGCGTGGCCGCCGCGTTCCGGGAAATTCCCACAAAAATCCTCACGGCAAAGGAATTGGGACTGCCGGCGGTGATCACCAAACTCGCCTCTCTTCCCCGGGGCATTGTCCTCGTGACCGGTCCCACGGGGAGCGGGAAATCCACAACCCTGGCGTCCATCATCGACGAGGCGAACCGGGGCCGGAAGGACCATATCATCACCATCGAAGACCCCATCGAATTCGTCCATGAAAGCAAGGGCTGCATCATCAATCACCGGGAAGTGGGACTGCACACGAAAACCTTCTCCGCGGCCCTGCGGGGCGCCCTCCGGGAGGACCCGGACATCATCCTGGTGGGCGAGATGCGGGACGTGGAAACGATTTCCCTGGCCGTGGAAGCGGCCAACACGGGGCACCTCGTTTTTTCCACCCTCCATACGACAAGTGCCGCGAAGACCGTCGACCGGATCATTGAAGTCTTTCCGCCGGAAGAGCAGCCCCAGATCCGTTCCACCCTGGCGGACGGCATCCGGGCCGTCATTTCCCAGACCCTTCTGAAGCGGATCGACCGGCCGGGGAGGGTGGCGGCCCTGGAGATCATGATCGCCACGCCGGCGGTGCGGAACCTGGTCCGGGAGGCCAAGACCTATCAGCTGCCTTCCATGATACAGACGGGAAAGAAATACGGCATGCAGCTTCTTGACGATGCCATCATGGATCTTCTGAACCGCGGAATTGTCAGTGCCGATGACGCCTATCTGAAGGCGAACGACAAGGCCCGCTTCCGGCCGTTTTTGCGATCCCAGCCGGTGGATTTCACGGAAGTCTGATCCGATAAGGGAGGAAAAGGGAACATGCTGACAAAGCAGGATGTGGATTATCTTCTGGATCACATGCTCCGGTCGGAGGGGAATATCTCCGATCTGAACATTACCGTCGGCAAACCCCTCCAGGTGGAAAAAGACGGTGTTCTCATTACCGCGGACCTTGATCCTCCCATGGGGACGTTGACGCCCTTTCAGACGGAGATGATCGCCCTCGCTCTTCTCAACCGGAATCGCCGTCTGACCGACACCCTCATGACGGAAGGGTCCTGCGACCTTTCCCATGAAATTCCGGGAAAGGCCCGCCTCCGGGTGAATATTTTCTCGCAAAAAGAGAATTATTCCATAGCATTGCGAATGCTGGCCGCCAGGGTTCCCACCATCGAGGAAATGGCGTTGCCCCCTGCCTTCCACGAAATGGCCAAAGAGAAGAACGGCCTCATCCTCGTAACCGGCGCGACGGGTTCCGGCAAATCCACCTCCCTGGCCGCCCTTTTGGAAAATATCAACGGGGAACAGTCCATTCATATCATCACCCTGGAAGACCCCATCGAATACCAGCATTCCCATAGGAAGGCCACGTTCAATCAGCGGGAACTCGGTGTGGACTTCGACAGTTTCGCCAGCGGCCTCCGGGCGGCTCTCCGCCAGGCCCCGAAGGTCATTCTCCTGGGAGAGATGCGGGACCGGGAGTCGGTGGAGATCGGCCTTTCCGCCGCCGAAACGGGGCACCTGGTCCTGTCCACCCTGCACACGGTGGACGCCGGCCAGACCATCAACCGCATGCTCGGGATGTTTTCCACGGAGGAGGAAAACCAGGTCCGGATCCGGCTGGCCGACACGGTCCGGTGGGTGGTCTGCCAACGGCTTCTTCCGAGGATCGGCGGCGGGCGGGTGGCGGCCTTCGAAATCATGAAAAGCAACATCCGGGTCCGGGATGCGATTCTTCATGGAGAAGGGGAGGGGAAGACCTTTCAGGATATTATCGAGGCGGGCCGCGCTTTCAGCATGATCTCTTTCGATGAATATATCATAGGTCTGTATCGGGACGGATTGATCACGGAAGAAACGGCCCTGGCCTATGCCACCACGAAGGGGGTGGTCAGCCGGGGGATCGACACGGTAAAAAGCACGCGGGGCGAAAAAACGACGGCTCTGGACGGACTCGAGCTGGACCGCGGCTACGGCAGGAATAAGAGGCGGATCTGATTTCGGGAAGAAAAAGAGGAGGGCCTATGCAGGAATACGGAGACATCCCCTTCGATCTGTCCGAGGAGGGAAAGGAAAGTCTTCTCCTTTACGAACCCGGGGACGAAAAACGGGAAAAGATAAGGAAGGCCCTTCAGGGGGAAGGGTATCACCTGGTGGAACCCCGGGATGAAGAAGAAGCGGTCGAGCACCTCCGGTTTCAGGGATGCGCCGTGGTGCTGATCGGCGGGCGGTTCGGGGAAGGGTCCTTGGATGATCGGCCCCTTTTCGATTACCTCCGGCGGCTTTCCTCGGGAGTCCGGAGAACCCTCTTCATTGTCCTTCTCAGCGAAACGATGCGCACCATGGATGTCATGACCGCATTCCGATGGAGCGTGAACCTGGTCGTGAATGATGAGAACGTGGGCGAACTGCCGGGGATTCTCCGGCGGGGACGGCGGGAAAACGACGAACTCTATGCCCCCTTCCGGGAGTCCCTCCGGCGGGCGGGAAAATTATGAAGAAAACCGGTGGCGTTTCCCGACGGGGGAGACGCCGCCGGCGAGAGGTTATTTCCTGGCCGCACCATAGGCCCGGGCCAGGCTCGTGTTCACGTGAACGACCCCTTTGTTCATGTTTTTCAGGGGATAATCATCGGTGATGACGGGGAGCTGGTCCGCTTCTTCCTGGGTTCGGACGACCGACCCGGCGGGAACGTAGCGTTTATCGGGAACGGCGACGCCCATGAGGATGGCCCCCGGTTCGATGACACAGTTTTCTCCTACCGCGGACCGGAAAACAAGAACCTTCATCCCGATAAAAGAATTGTTCCGAATCACCGCCGGACCGTGAACCTGGACCTGGTGGGCCAGGGAAACCCTGTTTCCGACATGGACGGCATATTTTTTCCCATCGACTTCCATGAGGTTTTTTTCCACCGGCTTTCCGTCCATTTCCGTTTCGAGGGCGTGAATGACCACGCCGTCCTGAACGTTGGAATCATCACCGATGAAAAGGGGCTGTCCCTCGTCACCCCGGATGCATGCCGTGGGAGCCACCATGACGTTTTTCCCGATCACCACGTTTCCGATGACCGCTGCCAGGGGGTGAATATAGGCCGTCCGGTCGATGACCGGTTCGACCACCCTGGAGCTGAAGTCGGTCTTCACGTTTTTTTCAATCATTCCTTTTCCCTCCGTCCGCATTTTCGTCATGGATGACGACTTCGTGATTCGTATTCGAGAAGTTCAGGCCAGAGACGGTCGACCTCCCGTCTTGTGCGGTCCATATTCCCTCCGTTGTCGATGATCCTGTCGGCATGGGGGATCTTGTCGTCGATGGGCATCTGCGAGCGGAGCCGGTCCAATGCCTCTTCCCGGGTAAGACCGTTGCGTTTCATGATCCTTCGGACCTGTTCGTCCGGGGAGATGTAGACGAGGAGGACGAGATCCACGTCTTTCTGCCAGCCCGCCTCGATGAGAAGGGGAATGTCGGAAATGATGATGACGTCCTTCCGGGCCGCCTCTATTTCCCTGAGTTTCTTTTTCCATTCCCGGTATACCGCGGGGTGGACGATGCGGTTCAGCAGTTTCCGGGCCGGGGGGTCCTGGAAAACCCGCTTTCCTAATTTATCCCGGTCGATGGACCGGTCTTCCCTGAGGATGGACGTCCCGAAGGCGGCGATGATCTCCCGCCAGACGGGACTTCCCGGTTTCTCCACTTCATGGGCCACAAGATCGATGTCCAGATGGACCGCCCCCTTGTCCCCGAGAAAACGGGCCACCGTCGATTTTCCGCTTCCGATGCCGCCGGTCAATCCCACGTTCAACATGAATTGGCCTTCTATCATAAGGTATTCCCGCGGGCAACGAAAATTGACGGCTTCGTCAAAAGTCCACAGGCTGCGTTGCCCTTCATGGGGAATCATCCAGGATCTCCCAGGACCGGAGGCGGGCGATTTTCCGCAGGCGCCGGTCGGGATGGACGGCGACAGGGGTCCGCACCGCCTCAAGGAGGGGGAGATCGTGGATAGAGTCTCCATAAGCAGTGCAGTCCCTCAGGGGAAAGCCTCTTTTCCTGCAGAAATCGCCGGCGATCCGGTACTTCTGGACGTGGAAAGGGTGGGAGACCGGGGGCAGGGATTCAAATCGTCCGTTCCTGGTCGCGCAGACGGTGGCGCTTACCGTATCGATGCCTGCAAAACCGGCCACGGGCCCGGCGATGGGGGAGAGCGACCCCGTGAGCAGGATGGTTTCATCTCCCTCGCCGCGGTGCCGGGATATCCTGTCCTTCATGTTCCGCCGAATGGACGTCAGGAGGTGTTTTCTTGTGAATTCCTCGGCAACGCGGGTGATTTCCCTTTCCGAAAGTCCGTCGAGATAGGCCTTGTTCTTTTTCCAGATGCAATTTCCGTATCGCGGCAGAAAACGGATGGAAAATGAGAGGAAGGAAACGATCTGGGGAAGACGGAGCATCTTCTTCCGCATCAGGAAGAAAAAGAAAAGACGCTCGGAGCTTTTCTTTTCGATCAGGGTTCCGTCAAGATCAATGAACACGAGGGCCATGGCTTTCCTATCGGGGAGGTCTGGTTTTCGTGAAAAACCGGAACGGACCGTCTTCCCTGAGAACGAATTCCCCAAGGACGGGAAGAGCCCGGATGACACAGAGAATGACCGACGTGTAAACCAGAAGATCCTTGCACCAGTCGATTTCCGGTTCCAGGGCGGCATAAAGGCCGGGGGCCACGGCGGGAAGGGGATAAATCAGCAGGAGATATCCGAAGGTCAGGGCCTTGGCGATTCCGTACAGGAGACGGAGCGTCCTGCCGGCCACAAGGAACCGTCCCAGCCGGGTTTCCATCATCCCGAAGGGCGTCTGTCCCCGGGAAGCTCCGTAACTTCGGATGGTGTCCACGAGAAAACTCCTCGTGATGAAAAGAATGGTTACCCAGACGGGTACGAGGTTGAGGTCGGCCATGACCACCCACAGAACGTTTTCCACAATCCGGTCCGCGGCGATGTCGAAGAGGGCCCCGAACTGGGAGGTTTCATTCCTGAGTCGGGCAATGTAGCCGTCAAAGGCGTCCATGAGAAAGATCGTGCCGAGAAGAGGGACATTCAGAAGCTGGAGGGCCGGCGGGGCCTGGTAGGCGATGATCACCAGGACAAAGAGCAGGAGCAATCGGGAAAGCGTGATGAGATTTGCCATAAGGACCCTTGTTCCGAAGTCAAAAAGATACCCGCCGCCCGCCGCCGGATGCGGGGAATCCCCTCCTGATTCCCGGATAATCCTTGAAATGTCAGGTTCCTGGCCTGTTATCTTTCTGTAAATACTGGTAATTACATAGCATTAGGGCTGTGCCCTGTCAAGGTAAAAAAATCGGGGATGAAATCGCAGAAGTCTTAAAACATGATTTTCGTTATCCTTGCTTTATCCCGTTTATTCGAGTAATGATTTCAAAAAAAACAGGAGAACAGGGGCCATGTCCTATCTATTCCGGTGCCCGGCGGGCACCTTTTTCATCCTGCCCGATGAGGCGGATCTCTCCCTCTTTCAGCTCTGTATCGGAGGCTTGTGGCTCCGGTCTTTCGAGACGGAAGAGGAAGCAGCCAGGGCCGTTTTTGAAAGGCGGACGGGCTGGCCCGACTGGGATCGCAGGGAGGACGCCGCGGCCCCCGCGGACTTGAGCGGGTGGGAGGAAATGTAGGCTCCCCGGGATCCGGGAAACGGGCCTCCGGAGCTTTTTCAAAGCTGCCCCCGGAGGTCTTTATTCCAGGACTTTTTACGGATTCTTCAAATTTGGCTTGATCATCATTCCTCGGGGAGAGTATATACCGGACAGTGCCTTGTTTTAAGGAGGATGCACCATGTACTGGCAGAAAGAACTGGAAGTCGTTCCGAGAGAGGAACTGGAATCTCTGCAGTTGAAACGCCTGAGGGATACGGTGGAGAGGGCTTCCCGCTCCCCTTATTACGGGTCTTCCTGGGGAGCGCTGGGACTCACGGCGGCGACGGTCCATTCCATGGAGGATATCAGGAGATTTCCCTTTACCACGAAAGACGACCTCCGGGAGCACTGGCCTTACGGGTTCGTCGCCGTGCCCAGGGACGAGCTTGTCAGGATGCACTCTTCTTCCGGGACGACGGGCCGGGCCACGGTGGTGTTTCACACGGAGGGCGATATCGCCGAGTGGACCAATCTGCTGGCGCGGTCCATGTTCATGACGGGCATGCGGAAAGGGGACGTCTTCCAGAACATGATGACCTACGGTCTTTTTACGGGGGGACTCGGCTTCCATTACGGGGCGGAGAAGCTGGGAGCCCTGGTCATCCCCGCCGGCGCCGGGAACAGCAAGCGCCAGATCCAGCTCATGCAGGATTTTGAGACCACGGTCGTTCACATCATTCCGAGCTATGCCCTCCACCTGTACCTGGTCTTCGAGGAATTGGGCGTGGATCCGAGGAAAGACACGAAACTGAAGATAGCCTTCATCGGGGCGGAACCCCATTCGGAGAAGACCCGCCTCAAAATCGAAGAGCTCTACGGTGTCCGGGCCTTCAATTCCTACGGACTGTCGGAAATGAACGGTCCGGGCGTCGCCTTCGAATGCCCTTTCCAGAAGGGGCTGCATATCTGGGAGGACAATTTTCTCGTCGAAATCATCGATCCCCATACCCTCGAGGCCCTTCCCGACGGGGAAGAGGGCGAACTGGTCATGACGACCCTGGTCCGCCGGGGGATGCCCCTGATCCGCTACCGGACAAAGGACCTGACAAGGATCATTTCCGAACCCTGCCCCTGCGGGAGGACCCACCGGAAGATCGAGAGGATCACCGGCCGCACCGATGACATGATGATCATCAAGGGTGTCAATATCTTTCCCCTCCAGATCGAGAAGAAGCTCATGGAAATCCCCGGTGTCGGCACGGATTTCCAGATCATTCTCGAACGGGAGGGCTTCAATGACCATATGATCGTCAAAGTGGAGGTCCAGAGGGAATATTTTACGGGGGACCTGCAAAAGCTCGAAAGTCTTCGCCGGAGGGTCGTGGAGGAACTGAAAAGCGACATTCTGATCACGCCCAAAGTGATCCTCGTTGAGCCCCACAGCCTTCCCAAAACGGAGGGGAAGGCCGTACGGGTTTTTGACAACCGGAAAGATTGACGGTTCTGTAAAAAGTCCACAGGCTGCGCTGCCCCCCATCCCCCGTCACTGCGGCGTCACGAAAAGTACGCCCCGTTCCTCGGAATTCGGGAGCCTTGCCTCTGGAATTTTTACAATTTTCTGACTTGTTGCGAGTTCTTCAACAGGGAGTGCGGGAAGGAGGCCTGAAAACCATGATCGCCTATCAGTTGTCCGTTTTCGCCGAAAACAAGCCGGGGCGGCTTGCCAAGGTCACGGGGATCCTCGCCGGGGAGAAAATCAATATCCGGGCCATCACCATTGCCACGTCCGATGTCTTCGGGGTGGTGAATCTCCTCGTGGACGATCCCCATGGCGCTGTCAAAGCCCTGGAGAAGGAGGGATTGACGGCGAGTCTCAAGGAAGTCGTGGCCGTCCTCATTGACGATCGTCCCGGCGGTCTCGACAAGCTGATCCAGCTTCTGGCAAAAGAGGGGGTCAACGTGGAAAATGCCTACGGGTTCGTCCTGGAAAGCTGGAAAAGGGCTGTTTTCGTCATAGATGTGGACCAGATGGAAAAAACCCAGAATGTGCTGAAAAAGGGGGGGTTCGAAACGCTGAGCGCCGAGGCCCTGTCGGCGGTGGAGCCTTTTCACTACATGAAATATTGACGGCTTCGTCAAAAGTCCACAGGCTGCGTTGCCCTTCACCCCTCGTCCCTGCGACGTACCGCTCAGTACGTCTCGTTCCTCGGGATTCGGGCGCCTTGCCTCTGGATCTTTTTACGAAGCCTTCTGAAAACGGGCATTTTTAGACTTTTTACGAGATCATCGAAAATTGACGGCTTCGTCAAAAGTCCACAGGCTGTGTTTACGGGTGTGTTTCAAACGGGACCGAAGTCCCGGCCAACCTTATCGAGCCGGACAGGCAGGCCGACCCTTCAGGGTCGATTTTCTCGACTGCAGAGCCCTCGCCTCGGGCCTGTTGGGCGAAAGGGTCGAAAAGGGAGGGTTTCAGGCCTGTCAAGATGTTGTGAAATGAAGATCCTTCACGGGATCGGGAATAAAAGAAATCGGGGGAGACCAAACCTATGACGCACCAGGATAAAGGTCATTACAGGAAAAAACATCCGCCGGAGAAAAGCCTCCCTCCGTCTTTAGTCGGGGAAGTGAGAAAAAGCGCCCGGGAGAACAGAATATCCTGCGCCCGCGCCTTCCGTGTGGCGGGAAGGACGGGGGCTCCCCCGGACCAGGTCGGGGCGGCCATCGATATTGAGGAGATTTCTCTTGAGAAATGCCAGCTCGGTCTTTTCGGGTATGGGCCGGGAAAGAATATGCTCCATCCTCTTGAGGAGGTTTCTCCGAACCTGAAGCGGGCCGTCGAAACATCCCTCGTCGAAGGACGTCTTCCCTGTGCCGCGGCCTGGGAAATCGCGAAGAGGCTTCGCCTTTCGCGGATGTTCGTGGCCCGTGCCTGCGAGACCCTGAAGATCAGGATTTCCAAGTGCCAGCTCGGGGCCTTCCGCTGAGGGTCACCGGCCGGCCTTTCCCTCTTCGTAACGGGCCAGGGTGAAGAGCATGTCCGCCAGCCGGTTGAGATACCGGTTGATCCTCTCATTGGGGACCATCCCCTCGCTTTTCATCCGGGCGGCCCACCTTTCGGCCCGGCGGACGATCGTCCGGCCCACGTCGATCTGGGAGGAGACGACGGTCTGCCCGGGATAGATGAATTCGTTTTTCAGGGGGACTTCCCGCTGGAGTTCGTCGATCCATCCTTCGAGACGGGCGATGTCCTCATCGGCGATCGTCCGGGTCAGCTTCCCGTAGACATCGGGAAGGGCCGAGAGTTCCGCTCCCAGGACCAGGAGGTCTTTCTGCACCGACAGGAGCATGTCCCTGATCTTCTGGTGGTCCGTCATCGCCCGGGCCACGCCGAGGGCGGAACTGGCCTCGTCGAGAGTTCCGTATGTTTCGGGCCTCAGGTCATATTTGGGAATCCGCTGTCCGCCGAGAAGACTCGTCTCCCCCTGATCTCCCCTTTTCGAGAATTTCATGTCTTTCTCCCTTCTTTATAGGCTTCCAGGATCTGGACGACTTTGCCTTCGTTCATCCGGGCGTGTTCGAGTATCTCCTCCATGGTGAGTTCCCTTTCACCGATTCCGTGGGCATAATTGTCCACGGAGCACAGGGAACCATAGGAAAGACCCAGTTCCCGGGCGATGACGGCCTCGCTGGCCATGGTCATGCCCACGAGGTCGGCGAATTGGGACATCATCGTGATTTCCGCCCGCGTTTCAAGACGGGGCCCTTTCGTCTGCCAGTATACGCCCCCATTGACCACTTCAATCCCGCATCTTGCCGCCGCATCGAGCCATCTTTTCCGGACCTCCCGAGCGATGACCGGCGTGATGTGGGCCGCCTTATCCTCAAAGACCGTCGGGCCTCCGGAGAGATCGAGGAAGTCGTCCGGCACGACGAGGGTGCCCGGCGGAAGGTATCTTTTCAGGGATCCCGTGGAATTGACGGCGATGACTTCCTTTACGCCCAACTGGCGGAAAGCGAGGAGATTGGCCTGATGGTTGATCCGGTGGGGCAGGATATGATGCCTGGAATCCGTGCCGTGCCGGGGAATGAAAACCACGTCCGGGGAAAGAAAAAGAGTGGCCTTTCCGAATTCTGTTGCGACGTCCGTTTTTTTCAGATCGCTGAAGAAAGATGTTTTCTGAAGAAGGATCGTTCCCGATAGAATGCCGAGGCGTTCCACATTTCCTCCTTTTTTCCGGCTGGCAGGTTTATAGCAGATCCGGGGAAGCCTGTCAAAAAGGATCCTTTTCGTTTGACATCCCCCCGTTCGTGCGCATAATGTATTATCAAAAGAGAGGAGGCATGATCCCATGGGAAAAGAAGACAGGGTCGTTCATACATCCGATAAGACCTTCGACGACGATATTCTCAAATCGGAAAAGCCGGCTCTGGTGGATTTCTGGGCTCCCTGGTGCGGTCCCTGCAAAGCCATCGGGCCCCTTGTGGAGGAACTGGCGGAAACCTACGGTGACCGGGTGAGGATCGCGAAGGTCAATGTAGATGAATGTCCCGAAATAACGGGAAAATACGGTATACAGAGCATCCCTACGCTGATTCTCTTCAAGGGCGGTAAAATCGAGGACAAGCTCATCGGACTGGTTCCGAAAAACCGGCTGGAAGAATTGTTGAAGAAGGTCCTGTAATGAAGCGGTCCGTGTCCCGTTATTTTTATCAGGCGGATCCTCCCGCCCTTGGGAAACGATATTTCCATCGGACCCTCGTGGTTGTCCTTCTTCTCGCAGGACTGGGGGGATGCGGCTGGTGGAAAGGAAACCCCGTTCGGGGAGGTACGGCGGAACGGCTCTACCAGAGCGGCTATCAGAATTACCACGACGGGGATTTCGAAAGGGCCATCGAAGCCTTTCAGCGGCTCCAGGAACAGTATCCCCTGAGTGAACTGGCCCTGAAGGCGGAATTGGGGATCGCCGACTCCCATTACAGCGCGGGGGATTTCGTCGAAGCGGAAATGACCTACCTGGACTTCGTGAATCTTCACCCGACGAACGAGAATGTTCCCTATGCCATGTACCAGGTGGGGATGTGCCATTTCCGGCAGATGAATTCCCTGGACCGGGACCAGACGGAAACCCGCCGCGCCAGGGATTCCTTTGAGAAGCTGATTTCACGGTTTCCCGCAACATCCTTTGTCTTGATGGCCCGCATGAAGCTCCGGGAATGCGAGAAGCGCCTCGCCGATCATGAATTCTACGTCGGATATTTTTACTTCAGGCAGAAACAGTACAAGGCGGCGCTTGACCGTTTTCAGGGGATTCTTGAAAACTACCCCGATGTTTCGATGGATTACAAGGTCGGATTTCTGATCGACGAGACGAAACGGCGGATGGAAACGGAAAAAAAGAAGGGAGGGGTCGAAGAAGAGGGCCAACCCTCCGGCGGAACCTCGGCCAAAGGGTGAAGACGCCGGAAAGGGTTTATTTTCCGAGACGGATCCTGGGAACGACATCTTCCACTATTTCCGCAAGGCTCCGGGAAGTGTCGGCGGAAATGAGGTACTCCTCGGGAATGTCCTCCAGGGGGTCGAAGGCCTTTTTCTGGAATTCGAGAAGCTCCCAGCGGCCGTCGGAAGCGTCCGTTCCTCTCCGTTCTCTTTTCTCGAGCCTTTTTCTCAGGACCTCATCGGGGCAGAGACAGTAGATCACGAAAAAGTCGGCGGAGAGGGATCGGGCCGCCTCCAGGGCTGCGGCGCGGTCCCTGCGGTTCCGGAAGGATCCGTCCAGGATGACCGATTTTCCTTTCCCCAGTAAATCACGTGCCTTTCGGACAGCCGCCTCATAGGTGCGGCGGTTCACATCCTCCCCGTAGATTCCCCGGCCGAATGCCTCGTAGTGATGACTTGTGGGGGAAATCCGGAGGAGTTCCTTCCGGAGAACGTCCATGCGGATGATCTCCGCCCCGAGAAGGGGCGCGAGGTTTGCCGCAAGAAAGGATTTGCCCGTTCCCATCCATCCGCTCATGACCAGGAGTGTCGGCCGGTCGAGCCTGGCCGCGCAGGCATAGGCGAGCCGGAAATATTTCCGGGCGTCGCCGATGATTCTTTCCCTTGTTTTATCATCCAATCCCGGTTCAGCGAGGCGGAAGCCCGTGACCTTTCCCCGGACGTAGGCGAAATAGCATTTGTAGAAGGGAAGAAGAACGGCGATTTCTCCATCGCCGGATTCCCTGACATAGGACCGGACAAAGGTGTCGCCGAAAGGCGCATACCCGTGAAAATCGAGGTCCATGGAAAGAAAGGCCACTTCGGCGGCCGTGTCGAGATACCGGAAACGCTTGTTGAATTCGATGCAGTCGAAGACGATGATGCCGTTGATGAAACAGATGTGCTGGAGGTGAAGGTCGCCGTGGCACTCCCGGATCCTGTGCTCCGCCACCCGCCTGCGGAACAGGGATTCCCGGGTTTCCAGGAAACCCGTGACCCAGGCGCGGAGGAATTCGAATTCCCGGCGTGAGAGGGTCACATCGATATAGGACTCCGTCTGCTCGAAGTTTTCTTCATGATTCCTCCGGACGGTATCGAATCCCCCGATTTCGTCGATTTCTCCGCCCGTAGCGGCTGCGCGGTGAAAGGAGCAGAGTCTCCCGGCCAGGGCTTCCATGTCCGTCGGCCCGATCCGGTTTTTTCCGAGAAGCGTCCCCAGCATCCGGTCTTCGGGGATGCGCTTCATCAAAACGGCGTATTCCACCGTCTTTCCCCGGCCCCGCAAGTTCAGGTTCCCCTCCCCGTCTTCATGAATGGAGACGACGTCCAGGTAGATGTCTTCGGCAAGACGCCGGTTCAGCCGGAGTTCCTCCCGGCAGAAGAAGGCCCTCTTCTCCAGGGTCGTAAAGTCAAGAAACCCGAAATCCACGGGTTTCTTGATCTTGTAGACGAGGTCGCCGGCGATGAAGATACGGGAGATATGGGTTTCGATCACGGTTACCGTCCGGGGTCCGTGGGAGTAAGACCCGGGATCGGACATGAACGCTGCGATCTTCGCGTCAGTCATGGAGGAAGCCCTTCTGTCTATGGATTTGAGGGGTCGACGGCGTTGATGCCGGCGTAGCAGTATCCCCCCGATTTCAGGTTTTCGAAGAGGGCGGAGGCCGATATGGGGCTCGTCGATGAAATTTCAATACTGCCGTTGTTGACCTGGATCGCCCCCAGAAGCCCGCTCAAGGGAAAGGCTCCGCTGCCTTTCGCGGGGATGGCGGCATGGATTTTAGTCGCTTTCACGATGCCGCTGCCGTCCACGTAAGTGAGGGTGACCGTGGCCGGTTCCTGCCCGGGATTGCAGGCGAGGACCGTGGTGCTCCAGGTGCCGTTCTGGGCCACGTGGGGGATCTGCAGGGCCGTGGAGGTGCTTCCGCTGATGGGGACATCGAACATGAGATTGGGTATCTCCCATCTTCCCATAAAGGAAAGTCCTGTAAGCATCTTGTCCGCATCGATCCGGATCCATCCTTCCTTGAGGGTCCCCGCTCCGTAGATCCGGGCGATCTGGCCCCTTTCCGGGATGGTTTCGTCGGAGGTTGAAAGAATGTTTCCCGATTGGTCGTACACGGTGATCCGGCCGTGGGCTTCGGCGCTCGTGGATGGATTTCGCAGGGCGACTCCCGTTCCGTCATTTTTAAGGCCCGAATAATAGGGGATGTAATAAGAGTAGGCATACACGGCGTTGATCGGCTCCCCGAGATGGACGAGACCGCCGCCGAACACGTTGTCCTTTCCCGGTGTTCCCTGGTCGACGGCCCTGGACTCCAGAAGGTTCCGGATCTGCTCGGCCGTCCAGGAGGGAGAGGCCTCCTGGACCAGGGCCGCCGCCCCGGCCACGTGGGGGCAGGATGCGGAGGTTCCCCCGAATGCCCCTGTTCCATAGGTGGCCGTACTCACGAAGTCGGGACCTACGAGGTCCGGCTTGATCCTTCCGTCCGTGGTGGGTCCCTGGGAACTGAAGCTTTCGATGACGGAGGGGGTGTTCCAGGCGACGGCGCCCACGGAAACAACGCCGGGATTGTCCGCGGGAATGTCAAGGCTTGTAGCGGCTACGGGATATTCCAGTTCGTTCTGGGTGAGGAAATTCACCTGAAGGGTCTTCGCCGTTCCGCTTACTTTTCGAATCATCATCCCGTAGAGAACTCCCGGAACGGGGGTGAAGGCGATGAATTCCGCGGGGTCGTCGTTTCCGTTCTGGACATCCATGCTGTAGGCCGCCGGGCTGGAAAGGTTGTCCAGCCGATATACGAAAAGATCGTAGTCATTGTCCGAAGCCCCCCAGGGGTCGTTCCAGTTCATTCCGATGTAGACCTCTTCATTCTCGTAGACGGCAAATCCGTTGGTTTCCTTCGTTCCCTGGAAATTCATCCAGCCGTCGCCGTCGGCATCGGAAAAAAGGCCGCCCCAGTGAGCCTGCGCCTGGTTTCCCGCCGAATTGACCCAGAGGATGCCCCCGTTCACGGCGTCGTTCACGATGTCGTTGATGATTCCCGTACCGTCGAGGGGGCCGGCGTTGATGGTCCAGCCGATGGAGTAACTGACGATCTGAACCCCCTGGGAGAGGCACCAGGTGACGGCGTTTCCCAGCTCCACTTCCGTCCGCGGCTGGGAAAGATACATTGAGGCCCCCGGCGCGACGTCATGGACGATCTCGGCGCAGGCCGTTCCGTGGGGGGTGCTTGAAATGTCCGAGACGGTGCCGTAGAATTTCGTCGTGACCGTCGAGGGGAGTTCCGTTCCCAGCAGAGACGGATAATCTGCAAAACCCAGGTCGACGACAGCTATTTTTACGCCGTCTCCGGACCATCCGGCGCTGTGCCACTGGTTCGCCGCGATGAGGGAAACGCCCTCGCTCGTCACGGACCCCTGGGCGGAGAGCGAGCGTCCGCTGCCGGAAAGGGAACCGGTCCGCCCGGCCGAGTCGTCGACCGCCCTCGGCCGCAGGGGTTCCCGGATAAACCTCACCTCCGGCCGATCCCCCATGAGTTCGAGGCCGGCCACAGGGAGCCAGGCTTGGATGAGGTGGCGGTAGACCAGTTCCACCTGTCCCCCCGCATTTTCAATTCTGTTCGTCATTTCATCGATTTTTTCTTCGAGCGTTTCTCCGTCCGTTTCCGGCTCGACGACGAGGACGACCCAGACCCGTTCCTCCTTCACTTGGAGGCCCGAAGCCCCGGGTATTGAAAGGACGGCCCTTCCCTGACCGGAACGCCGGTCCTCAAGAAGCCGGTTCAGAGAAAAAGACAGTTTCGGGTGGTCATTGTAAACGCCTGCCGGCGATGCCGGGAGTCCCGGCTCAATATTTCGTAAGGCGCCTTGATCCGCCGTGGATGCCGCAAGAGACGGGGAGGGACCCCCCCCTGCCGTTGACAGAAGGATGAAAAAGGAAAGAATGACATAAAAGGGCGTTTTATTCACAGGACACACTCCTTCATGATTCGGTCATGCTTCCGGCCCGGTCATTTCCATCCGCCCCCGAAAAAAAGAGGGGATACTGCCTTCTGTAGGCGGTCATCAGAAGATCGAAGGGAAGATCGTGGAACGTTCCCCGGTCTTTGACATATTCCATGTATTTCTTTCCTTCCCGGTCATAGGCGTGGAAAATGGCGTCGTTTTTCCCATCGAATTCCAGGGGGGGAACATCAAATTTCCGGCACAGGTCAATGTTGAAAGTGGGGGTCACCTTGACCCACCGCTCCTCTATGAGAAGTTCCGTGTATCCGTGAAAGACGAAGAGATCCGTCTCCATTTTTCTTCTCAACCGCTCCGTGGTCAGATGATTTCGCACATCGGCGAACCGGAGGCGGCTTGGAATGGCAAGAACCCGGGCCGCCGCGGCGAGAAGAACCGCCTTGGGGACGCAGAAACCGGCTTTCTCTTTCAGGACGCTGCTGGCCCGGAATCCCTCCCGGCCCAGGTCGATGCGAAAGGGATCGTAGCGGATGCCATCCCGGACGGCATAGTATAGATCGACGGCCTGGTCGGCCGTGGCTTTTTGCGGCGACGTGGCCTCCCGGGCAAATGCCGCCACCGCGTCATGGTCGCTGTCGATGTAAAAGGTGGGATTGAGAAAAACCAGGAGGTCCTCCCGTTCCCCGAAGCCTTTCTTTTTCATAGTCTGTATTCCTGATGAAATGGTTTCAGAATTTCTTTTCCTGCCGTTCTTTCTTCTGCTGCATGCAGGTATTTCCCTGCCGGGTCAGGTATGCCAGCATGATGCACCCGCTTTCCTCCCCGAGTTCGCAGGCCCTTCCGAAATCATCGAGGGCTTTTGTCAAATGACCTTTCCGGAGAAAGGACTGCCCGCGGCCATTATAGCATTTTCCATCCTCCGGTTGAATGAGAATGGCCCGGGAAAGACTTTCGATGGCCCTTTCGTAGTCGGCCTTCATGAAATAGGACATTCCTAAAGCATAGTAAGCTTTCGGATTGCCCGAATCCAGACGGACGGCCTGGAGGAAGTCGGCGATGGCGGGGTCATACCGCCTTCCCCATTTCCGGTAGGCGTGTCCCCGCAGCATATAAAGACGGGCATCCCGGGGATTGAGAGAAATCGCTTTCGAATAATCCGCGACGGCCCTGCCGTATTCCCGGATTCCTTCATAGGATTGTCCTCTGTTGTGAAAGGCCGTCACGTCCTCACCGTTTCCATCGATAGCCGCCGTAAAATCCGGGATGGCTTCCCTGAAACGGTTGCATGCGAGAAAAACGAGACCGCGGTTAAAGTGGGCCGTATGGATATTCGGATCTCTTCCGGCGCCCATGGACTGAATGACTTTGCTGTAACAGTTCCCGGCCTCTTCGTACCTCTCTTCCCGATACAGCCTGTTCCCTTCTTCAAGAAGGTCCCCGACGGAAACGGCGGGATTCCCTGCCGGGAGATCCCCGTTCGTGAGGACGGTGGGGCCCTCGCAACCGAAAGCCATGAGAATCAGGAGGAACAGGGGAATCCGCTTTGGAATGCTCACCGGCATAGGCTGTCTCATGATTGAATTTATTATGCTCTAACAGAACTTGCCGGTGAATGCAATGAATCGAAATTGCGTAGGGCGGTTCGCACTGCGAAGCCCCTTTTTCACAAAGACGGGGCTTTCCGGAGAGGCGTTCATTAAATAATACGGATATTCGACATCTTGCGGATCCGTTCCCGTGGCATGATCCCTGCTCTGCAGTATGGAAAAGGCGATAATGAAAGGAGACAGGGAATATGACGGCGAGAGAGATGGAAATGCTTTCCACCACCGGTCAGTGGCATGCCATGGCCGGAAACAGGGAACGGGACCGATGGAAAGAAATCCTGGAGGATTTTTTCGAGATCCAGGAGGCTCAAATGACCGATTCTTCCCCCCTGGCCCTGGAGGGTGATGATTTCAGTGATTATTACGACATCATGGGCTGGTTCACTCTCGAGTCCGGGTTTCCCGGCATGCTCCGTTTTTCCCCGGCGGAGGGGAGCACCCATCATCGCCGGGAACCGGTCCTGTGGAACCGGTCCTTTGATCCCTATTTATGGGAATGGGGGAGCCTCCGATACGATCTGCCCCAGTAAGTCATCCGGTCCTCCCGTCAGGGCATCCAGAGGTAGAAAAGCTGCAATCCCGGAAGGGTTTCTTCATCGAGAGGCGGGAGGGAGACCCCGCCCCGGGCGGGAGGGGGTGCGGCGGAATAAATCGTCCCCTTATAACCTCCTGAGCGTTGATATGTGACGATCCGGGCGTCTCGCAGCCCGAGCCGGGACTTCATGGAAGAAATTCCGTCCTCGAGATAACCGATCCGGTCCACCAGGCCCGCCTGCAGGGCCTGGTCGGCGGAAAAGATACGCCCGTCCATGACCGTGTCAAGGTCGCCTTTCTTCAGGCCGTTCCGTCCCTCCAGGATGGTCCGGGCGAACCGTTCATGGAACCCGCCGAGGATGTTTTCCATGATATCCCTTTCCTCGGGAGTGCTGGGCCGGAAAGGGGACCCCATATCCTTCAATTCCCCCGATTTGAACGTTTCCGCCTCGATCCCCACTTTCTCGAGGAGACCCCGGGCGTTGATTTTCACGGCGATCACGGCGAAACTTCCGGTGATCGTGGTCGGATGGGCAACGATGTCGTCCGCAGCCGTGGCAATGTAATAAGCGCCCGACGTAGCGACATCCATGAGGCAGGCCGACACGGGGATTGCCCGTTCCTTTTTCAATGCCAGAATTTCATGATGGAGAATGTCGCTTGCCGTGATCGACCCGCCCGGGGAGTTGATCCGGAGGATCAGGCCCCGTATGGCCCCGTCCTGCCGCGCCTTCCCGGCGGATTCCCTGATGGTTTCCGGAAGAGAGAAGCCCTCCCTGAAAAAAGTTCCCCCCTTCTTTTCATCGGAAATGAACCCTGAAATGTCCAGGAGGAGGATTTTGTCTTTTCCTTCTCCCTCGAGAAGAACTTCCTCGAGGCCGTTCTTCTCCGGATTCAGGGGAAAGTGAATGACGGCACATCCTGCGGAGAGTGCGAGAAGGACGATGCAAAGAAGGGCCGCGACGGCTCTTTGCATGGACGGCTTTTCCATGTGAGAATTGTTCCGCATATCAAATCCTCCTGTAAAAAAAAGACACCGAAGGGCCGGCCTGCTTTATGGGTTTCTGTTTAATAGCACAGGAAAGGCCGGAAGGGAAGATGAACGGCTTCCCCGGGAGTCCGTTCCGGATCCGGGGTGCGGCCTCAGGAAAAGTCTTGCCAGAAGAGAACCTTCGATGATAAAAAAGGGTCGCTGTCTATCAAAACAGGAACGGTTTTCCAGCGATTATGGCCAGGGATTTCTACGATATCCTCGGCGTTCCCCGGGATGCTTCCCAGGACGCCATCAAAAAAGCCTACCGGAAGCTTGCCCGGAAGTGGCATCCCGACGTTAATCCGGGCAACCGGGAGGCGGAACAGCGATTCAAGGAACTCTCCCGGGCGTATGAAGCCCTGGGGTCGGAGGAAAAAAGAAAGCTCTACGACGAGTTCGGGGAGGAGGGACTCCAGTCCGGCTTCGATCCCGAAAAAGTCCGGCAGCACCGGGACTGGCAGTCGTCATGGCAGCGGGAGCGAGGCGACCGGGCGGAAGAGTCCTTCGGTCGTTATGAGAACTATGAGGACCTTTTCGGCGATCTTTTCGGATTCAGCGGGGGAGGGGCCCGGTCTTTCCGGGAACCCCGTTCCGCACCCGGCCGGGACCTGGAGCATGAAATGACCGTGGATTTCCTGTCCGCCCTGAAAGGCGCTGAAACGGAACTGGTGATGGAAAAGAGCGTGCCCTGCCCCCGGTGCCGGGGATCGGGAACGGAGCCGGGGACAAAACTCATTCCCTGCCCGGACTGCCAGGGGTCCGGGCGCCTGAACGTCGCCGAAGGTCCCGTTCCGTTTACCCAGGTCTGTCCGCGGTGCGCCGGCCACGGCCGGATCGGGAATCCCTGTGGGGAATGCCGGGGAGCCGGACAGGTTCCGGGGCGGGAGCGGATTCGTGTCAAGATTCCCCCCGGCGTCCATGACGGTTCGAGGATCCGGGTTCCCGGCAAGGGGGAACCGGGTACCCTGGGCGGCAGCCCCGGGGACCTGTATCTCAGGATCAGGGTTGAATCCCATCCGCTCCTCACCCGGAAGGGGGACGACCTGTACCTGGAACTGCCCGTAACGGTTCTTGAGGCCCTGGAGGGGGGACAGGTCCGCGTCCCGACCGTCGACGGCGAGGTGAACGTGAAAATACCGCCGGGAAGCCAGAGCGGGCAGGTTCTCAGGCTGAGAGGGAAGGGGGCGGTGAACATGAAAACGAAGAAACGGGGAGATTTCATGGTGAGGCTGACCGTCGTCGTTCCTTCCTCAAAAGACCGGGATGCGGTGGATGCCGCCCGGAAGCTGCAGTCGTTCTACGGGGAGGACGTAAGAAAGGGAGTCAGGTTGTAATCCATGGGCAAGGAGCGCTGGACGCTGGAAGAGGTTGTCCGCATCTTCGATCTGGAAGAGGCCTTCCTTCTGGACCTGGAAGAGGAGGAAATCGTCTGCTGCCTCAGGGAGGAACCGTCGGGAGAGAAACTTTACCCTTGCAGCGAACTGGAAAAGCTGCGGATTGTGAAAGTCCTCGTCGACGAACTCGGGGTGAACCTGCCCGGTGTCGATATCATCCTTCGAATGAGGCGGGACATGATTTCCGTGAGAAGGCAGTTCGACGCCATCCTGGACGACCTGGCGAAGAAGATCAGATCGGAACTGGAAAGAGAGAGGCGGGAAATCCCCGGGGATTAGACCGGCCGGTGATCGCGTTGTCGGCCCCGGGATAAACCAGGAGCATTTCTCTGTTAAGAATTATAAGAAACAGAATAAACGGCCCCGTTCTCGGGAACGTGGTGCTGTATTTCAGAGAATTCTGTGTAAATCCTAAAAAAATTACGTTTATGATGTTTTTGGATTCCGTACTGGGATTTATTCTCGGTACGGAAATCAAGACGAGGAGGGGAATTTGTGTTTTTTTGAGGGCTTCTGAAAGAAAAGGGTACTTCGATCTTGGAGTCTTCAAGCTGCCTGCGGCTCTGGTTACTTTGCCTCACGAGCGGGATCTGATTCAATGCCTGTTTTTTGAAAGCGTTTATTTTCTGTGTTTTCGAGGGAAGAAAACTTATTTATGGAAAGAAGGGGCGTACGAAAACCCCTGCGTCTGTCTGGAGAAGGGAGACGTTCTCATAGATGCCGGGGCGAATGTCGGCCTGATATCCGCGAGTGCCGCTTATAGAGGGGCTCATGTATACGCATTCGAGCCGCTGGTCAAGAATATAGCGTACATGAAGGATATGCTGGGGCTCAATCCGGGGTTTTCAGCAAAGATAAAGATTGTTCCGTTGGGTCTCTACGACAGAAAGTGCAGTTTGGAGTTCAATGTGAATGAGGATTTCCTGGGAAACTCATCCATCCTTGAGGACGTTTGCGGCGGAAGATGTTACGAACAGAAGAAAATCAGGATCGATGTCATTTCCCTCGATGAATGGGCGGAGCAGGAAGGGATCAGGAAGATTGATTTCATAAAGGCGGATATCGAAGGAGCCGAGAGGTTCATGCTGATGGGGGCGAGAAGGGTTCTCAGGGAGATGAAACCGAAGCTTGCGATCTGCACCTACCACCTGCCCGATGATGTGGAGGTTTTAGAGAAGATCGTCAGAGAAGCAAACTCAAGCTATGAGATATTTCACAGCGCGACGATGATGTATGCGAAATGAAAAACGCTTTCGGTGAGCCGGGGAACACCGCCATGCATGCCTATGAGTTCATGCTGGAGGGGGAAACCGGGGCCGAGATCGCGGGGCATGTCGTGACGCTGCATTTCATCGACGGCCAGCGGGGGGATGACGATCTGGACGGGGGGAACGGAGTGATCGTGGATGATGGCGGCCCTTCCGCCCCGGCATCCCCTGCGATTCCCGTTCTCTCAAAGGCAGGAATCGTCGTCTTCATGATCCTCCTCTCCGTTCTCGCCTGCCTGATGATGCGAAGAGAGAAGAAACAGGCATGACTTCTACATATGCACCTGCTTGCTCCGGCCGCTTTATCGCGACTTTCCATCGGGCACTCGACGGGAAGCCGGAACAGGCCGGGGAAATGCCGTGTATTCAATATCAGGCCGGATAACGGGCAGATGGGCCTCTCTTTTTCCGAAAGAGGGTCCCCTCATCCGTAAAACACCTTGTTCTTGCCCTGTCTTTTCGCAGTGTACATGCATTCATCCGTTCGTTTCAGGAAAACGGAGAGTTCCTCCCCGGAACCGTACTCGGCCACCCCGATGCTCACGGTCTTCCGAACGGGCGTGATCGACCAGGTTGAAAAGGTTTCGTTGGAAAATTCCCCCCGGATTCTTTCCGCCAGGGCAACGGCGGCGTCACCGGCCGTTTCCGGCAGGATGACCGTGAACTCCTCTCCTCCGTAGCGGTAAGCCGAGTCCGTCTTCCGAAGACATCTTCGAATGACCTGCCCGAGACGGACAAGCACCTTGTCTCCCTCCACGTGACCGTAGGTATCGTTGTATTTTTTGAAATCATCGATATCGAGAAGGAGCAGCGACAGGGGATGCCGGTAACGCTTCGCCCGGTTGATTTCCGACTTGAGCTGGGCGTAAAAATGCCTCGAATTATACAGTTTCGTGAGCCCGTCGGTGATGCTCAGCTCCATGTACCTTTTTTCGCTGTCCCGGAGGGCTTCCTCTGCGAGCTTCCTGGCCGTGATGTCTTCGAGGGTTTCGATGGCCCCGAACAGGATCCCCTTCGAATCCCTGAGGGCGGCGGCCGTGAATCGGAGCCATTTCCCGCCCGCCCCCAGGGCGGGAAAGAAATCGGTGGCCTCGTATGCCTTGTCGATGAGCTTGGATTTGTGGTACTTGCCGACATACCAGCGGGGGATTTCGTCGAGAAGATTGTCCACGAGAAGATCGGCCATGCAGGGGCGGGCCTTGTCGTAGAAAGCTTTCCACTGTTGCTTCGTCCCGATGACCTTCTCCGCGCGGATCTCGCTTAACTCTTCCAGGGCCCGGTTCCAGTAGATGACTTCGTGATTGCGGTTGATCACGAAAGTCGGGATGGGGGATCCCTCGAGAACGGACTTGAGGCGCTGTTCGCTTTCCTTGAGGGCCTCCTCCGCCAGAATGGTTTCGGTGATGTCCTGTAAGGTTTCGATGGATCCGAAGAATCGGCCCTGGGAATCCCGAAGGACGGCGGCGGTGATGCGGAGCCACTTTCCGTCCTCTCCGAGATCGGGGAAAAAGGCCGTTGCCTCGAAGGCTTCGTCAAGAAGCTTCGATTTCTGGAGTTTTCCGTGGTACCACCGGGAAAGTTCGTCCGTTTTGTTGTCCGCCAGGAGATCGGCCATGCAGGGTCTTTTTTCCCGGTAGAAGGCTTTCCAGTGTTCGTCCGTTCCGATGACCACTTCCGCCTTGATGCCGCTCAATTCTTCCAGGGCCCGGTTCCAGTGGAGTATTCGATGGTCCTGATCGATGAGAAATGCCGGGATGGGAGAACCCTCGAGGATCCGTTTCAGTCTTTTCTCGCTTTCCCGGAGGGCCATTTCCGCCCCTTTGCCTTCCGTGATGTCCTCCAGGGTTTCAAGGGCGCCGATCAGGTTTCCCTGAGGATTCCTGAGGGCGGAGGCGGTGAAGCGCAGCCACTTGCCGCCGTCCCCGAGGGCGGGGAAAAAATCGGTGGCCTCGTAGGCTTCCTCGATAAGGTTCGATTTTCTGTACTTGCCGCTGTACCATTGGGGGATCTCATCCTGCAGGCCGTCGGCGATGAGATCGGCCATGCAGGGCCGTTCCCTGCCGTAAAAGGCCCGCCAGTGCTCCTTCGTTCCGATGATCCGTTCCGCCGGGATGCCGCTCAGCTCCTGGAGGGCCCTGTTCCAGTAAAGGACGCGGTGGTCCTGGCCGATGACGAACGTGGGGATGGAAAGACCCTCGAGGATGATGGGAAAAATCCTCCCCCCTTCCCCGGAGATCTCCGGGAGTCGCCCGAGAAGACTCTCATCGGGATCTTTGTTTTTGTTTTTGACCGTCCGTTTCATGGAAGCGCGTTCACCTTTCTCCTGTATTCAGAATAAGATGAAATATCTTCGCCGGTCAACCAATTTGTACTTTCAAATTCCCGTTCCCTTCACCCCGTTGATTTTCCCCGTCGCCGCCCCGGCTGAAAGGAGATCATCCCGCCCTTCATGGAGGATTCCTTCATACATATTGCATTTTCCAGCCGATCCCGATAGATAGGAAAAGCTATGCCATCATGCTGCCCGGAGAAGATTTTACCCATGGAAAGAAGAATAAGCCAGGCCGGCCGGGTGTTGTGGAATGTGGTTCTCCTGTCCGTCGGTGCCGCTTTTTGCGGTGCCGCGGTGAACGGCATTCTCATCCCCATGGAATTCGTGAGCGGAGGCGTCACCGGTTTGTCTCTGGTGGCGAAGCATCTCTTTCAGGCGCTGCCCCTTGGCGTGATATATCTGGCTTTCAACGTACCCCTTTTCCTCTTCGGCTGGCGGTTTGTGGGAAAGCGATTTTTCTTTTACAGCCTGCTGGGCATGCTTCTTTTTTCCGCAGCCCTTCAGTGGGTCCATGTCGATATTCCCGTTGAAGACAGGATTCTCGGTGCCGTCCTGGCGGGGATTCTCACCGGGATCGGGGTGGGAATCACCCTGCGGTCCGCGGGATCGGGGGGCGGCACGGACATCCTGGCCGTCATTCTCCTGAAACACTATTCCATCCGCCTCGGGACGACCGTCCTCGTTTTCAACAGTGCGGTCCTCATCATGACGGCCCTGATTTTTTCCCTCCAGGGTGCGCTGTACACCCTCATTTTTCTATATGTGTCTTCAAAAATCCTGAATGTCGTCGTCACCGGCCTGAGCCAGAGGAAGGCCGTCTGGATTGTTTCCCGGGAGTGGGAGGGAATCAACGTCAAAATTCTTGAAGAATTGAACCGGGGCGTAACCATCATCGAGGGCCGGGGAGGCTTTACGGGCCACAAGGGATGCATCCTTTACACGGTCATCACCTTCCAGGAATTGGCCCGGCTTAAACAGATCATCCGGCGCATGGACCCGGACGCATTCGTCGTGGTTTCGGAAACCCTGGAAGTCATGGGCCACCGGATAGGAAATCAGCCCCACTGGTAACGCCGGGATTCTTTACGGGGTATTTCAGGAGAAGGGGGAGGGAGAATTATGTTGACATGAAATATTTTATATGCCAAATATCTACAAAAATATGGATGGAAGGACCGGCATGCCATGACCGTTCAGGATGATCGCCTGATATTTCTCGTCTTCACGGCCCAGCAGCGGCTGAGGAACCATCTGAAGAGAAGATTCCGGGAGGAGGGGTTACGGATCACCGCCGCACAGGCGGCGATCCTGTTTCTCCTCCGGGGCAGCAACGGGCAGACCATGTCGGAGTTGAGCCAGGCTCTCCTGGTGGACAATTCCACCCTCACGGGCATGATCGACCGCCTCGAAAAGATGGGATTTGCCGCCCGGGGGGCGCACCCCGGGGATCGCCGGGCTTTCCGCATCGAGATCACCGCGGCGGGACATGAAGAGGCGGACAGGGCGAAGAAGGTGCTGAAGGAAGTGAACGGGATGGTCAAGGAGGATTTTTCCGACGGTGAAGTGGATAGTTTCAGGAAGATCCTGAAGGCCTTCTTTCGAAAATTCCGCTGATAATGACGCATTACCGGAGATACCGTGATGAATCCGGAAACAAAAGACAGGATTCTGGCGCAGACGGCGGATTTTGCGGGGGGCCGTATCGCTTCGAGACGGAATCTTGGCAGGACGGATCACTTCCCTTCCGATCTCTGGATGGAAATGGGATCGGAAGGCCTCCTGGGAATCGGAATTCCCGAGGCCTATGGAGGTTCAGGCGGTGATCCCCTGACGATCCTCCTGGCGGGGGAGACCCTTGTCCGTAACGGTCGCAATCCCGGTATCGCCCTTTCCTGGCTGATCCACCAGATGGTCGGTCTTTTTTTTCTTGCCCGGTTCGGCAGGGACGACCAGAAGGAGGCTTATCTTCCCGGTATGACCCAAGGGAAGGATACGGGGTCCCTGGCCATCTCGGAGCCGTCCGCCGGCGCCCGGCCGAAGGACATGACGACCCGGGCCGGGAAAGAAGGGGACGGCTTCATTCTGAATGGTGAGAAGACCTGCCTGACCAATGGTCCCCTGGCCCGTTTCTTCATCGTTTTCGCCGTAACGGGAGAGGAAAACGGGCGGAGAACCTTCACCGCCTTTCTGGTTCCGAAAAACGCGGAGGGAACTTACGGGACGGGCAGTTTCTTCTTTCCCTTTCTTAAGCCCTGCCCCCATGGGGGGATCCGGCTCGAGAACTGCCGCCTGGGCCGGGACGCCGTTTTCGGCGAAGAGGACAGGGCCTGGGAAACCCTCTCCATCCCCTTTCGAACCTGGGAAGACGTGTTTCTTACCGGCCTCGTTTCCGGCGGGATCGGGCGGCTTTTCGAACTTCTTCTTTCCACCCTGCGGAAAAAACCGGGGAGTCCCCCCGGGCCGGAAGTGAAAACCTTCCTGGGATCGGCATGGTCCTCCCTGGAAGGCATCCGGGTCGTTTCCCGGGAGGCGGCGAAAAAACTGGAAACCCTGCCGGCCCACGGGGAGATCACGTCCATGATGCTTTTCGCCCGCCAGAACATCCGGAGACTCCTGAGGGACCTGGATGAATTCGTCGCCGTGAACCGCCTTTCCCCGGGGGAGGAATGGGCCCTGCTCATGAAAGATCTGATACCCACGACACGGATCGCCGGTGCGGTCCATGAGAAGAAGAAAGAAAAGATCGGGACGGCCCTATTGACGGAGGAAAGAAGACATGACCGGTTCGGTTCGACATTGTGATTCCCCTGAAAGCCTTCTGAAGGCCCTGGAAGGGGCTCAGTACATCTGCAGCAGAAAAATAGCGACGACGCTCCTCGTGGCCCTGCATTTGGGAAAGCCGGTGCTCGTGGAAGGTCCGGCCGGTGTGGGCAAGACCGAACTGGCCAAGAAGACGGCGGAAATCTTCCGGCTTCCCTTCATCCGGCTCCAGTGCTACGAGGGACTGGACGAGTCCAAGGCCCTGTATGAGTGGAAATACGGGAAACAGCTTCTGTATACCCAGATCCTGAAGGACAGGCTGAACGACATCGTGAACGGGGAAACGAACCTGAGCGAGGCCATCCGCGCCCTCCACCGCTACGACGACCTCTTTTTTTCCCCCGAGTTCCTGGAGCCGAGACCCCTTCTCCGGGCATTGCAGCAGACCGAGGGCGCGGTTCTCCTTATCGACGAGATCGACAAATCGGACGAGGAGTTCGAGGCCTTTCTCCTGGAGATCCTCTCCGATTTTCAGGTGTCCATTCCGGAGATCGGCACGGTCCGGGCGACCTCCCACCCCATCGTCTTTCTGACGAGCAACGACACCCGCGAACTCGGAGATGCCCTCAAAAGAAGGTGTCTTCACCTGTACATTCCTTTCCCCGATGCCGGCCTGGAGTCGAAGATCGTCGCCGTCCGCGCTCCGGGAATCCCCGATATACTCAGAAGGCAGCTCGTTGCCTTCATCCAGGAGGTACGCAGGCTTCCGCTGAAAAAGACCCCCTCGATCAGCGAAACGATCGACTGGGCCCGGACGCTTATTTTTCTCCATGCCGATTGTCTTTCCGGAGATCTGATCGGCGAAACGATGAACGTCTTCATCAAGTTCGAATCCGACGGGGAAACCCTTCGGGAAAACATGACGGATCTTCTTCGGAAAACCGTGCGGGGGGCGTGAAGGAACCATGATTCACGGGCCGACGATGACCGATGAGGGGTCCCAAGGGATGCGCCGTCCCGCGGCGGAGGGGGCCGAACCGGTCGATCCGCTTCTGGAATTCGTTTCTTTCCTCAGGAGAAGCGGCGTCCGGATTTCTCTTTCCGAAACCCTGGACGCCCTGGAGGCGGTTTCCTTTACCGGTTACGGAGACCGGGATGTCCTGAAATTTTCCCTTGCCGCCGTTCTGGCCAAATCTCCGGAAGAAGAGGATATTTTTCATCTGTGTTTTGAAAAATATTTCGGAGGGCATGGGGGGGGTCCCCCGCTGGGCTTTCTGAGAAAGACATCGGGGAAGAATCCCGGAGAAGGCCTCTCGCCCCTGTCCAGGATGCTCCTGGAAGGCGATGAGGCCGCTCTCGCCAGGCTCCTGAGGGAAACGGTCCGTTCCCTGTCCCTGGACAGGGCCCGCTATCCCGTCCATCAGGCGGTTGTGGTCCGGAGAATCCTGGACGGCATGGGAAGAGAAGGTCTGGACGGCGACATCGCCATGCTTTCCATGGACGGGGCCCCGTTGTCGGGATCCACGGCGGGCGGGCTCAAGGAAGCCCGGGAGGAGCTTGTCGCCTTTACCCGGGAGTATGTAAAAACCCTTCTGGAGATGACCGGCAACCGCCCCGGGGAGGATCTGGACCGGTACCGTGCCGTGGGGCTTGCGCGGCTGGACGAACGGGAGATCGAGGTCCTGAAAGGGATTGTCCGGCGGATCGTCCGTCGCCTGAACGACGTCTACCGGCGAAAACGCCGGGCCTGGAGCAGGGGCCGCCTGGATTTCAGGAAAACCCAGCGGCGGTCCGTTCCTTACAGCGGTATTCCCTTCGACGTTTCCTGGAAAAGAAAAAAGAGGGACAAGGCCGACATGATGGTTCTTTGCGACATCAGCCAGTCCGTCAGAACGGTTGTGCGGTTCTTCCTTCTTTTTCTTTACGGCCTGAACGAGGAGATTGTGAGGATCCGCACGTTCGTCTTCTGCAGCAATTTAGTGGAGGCCAGTGCTCTTTTCGACCGGTATTCTCCCGAGGAGGCTATTGAAAGGATCCAGTCCGGAGAGGACCTGGACATCCGCCTCAGCCGTACGGACTACGGCCAGGCCCTGCGGGATTTCAAGGCATGGGGCATGAACGGCGTGACAAGGAAAACAACGGTGATCGTCCTGGGGGACGGGAGATCCAATTTCTACGATCCCGAGCCGGAGATCCTCAGGGAAATCCACGACAGGGCGAAGCGGCTCATCTGGCTCAATCCGGAGGCGCGGCCCTTCTGGGGAACGGGGGATTCGGCCATGAAGCAGTACCTTTCCTCCTGCAGCCTCCTGAAAGAGTGCAATACCCTGGGGCACCTGGAGGGGATCGTTCATTATCTCCTGAAAATATGACGTATACGTATAAATATCCACAGGTTGCATTGTCCCCTCATCTCCCGTCACCGCGGCGTACCGTCACGGACGCCTTATTTCCTGGGGTTCGGGGGCCTTGCCTGCGGAACTTTTTGCCGGGCCGTCCGGCTGAAAAAGACGGCGGACTCTGAATTCATGGCGGGGAGGTACCGGCATGGGGGACTGGATTTCGACGGCGTCGCCAAGGATCAAGGTGATCCCCGGGGGTAACAGGGGAAGATTTCCCTTCAGCCACACGCTGTACATCGATGATGACGTGAAGGCGGTGATCGACACCGGTGCCGGGGAAATCCCCCTCACCGAACTGAAAAACCGATGTCCTGTCGATCTGGTTGTCAATACCCATTATCACTTCGACCATATCGCCTACAATTATCTCTTCGAGGGATCCCGTATCATTCTGAACCGGCGGGAGGCCGACGGCTTTCGCGACCGGCGGGTCATCGGGAGGTTTTTGGGGATGGCTGAAGTCTATGGCGAGGCCTGGGTGGAAGGTTGGCTCGAAAGAATCGCCGATCCCCGGACGAAGGCCAGTCCCTGGTCTCCCCAGAATGACCATAAATGGTGGCTTTCCACCGCCCGGATCGACGGCGAGTATGCCTGGGGAGAGATCCTGGACTTCGGGAAAACAAAGGCCCATGTCCTGGCCGCACCCGGCCACTCGGAAGGATTTTCCTGTCTCTTCTTTCCCGTGGAAGGCATTGCCTATGTTTCCGACATGGACCTCACGGGTTTCGGCCCCTGGTATGGCGGGACGGACGGGGATATAGACGCCTTCGTGCGCTCCTGCCGGGATATGGTGGCCCTGGACGCCGGACAGTACATCACCGGTCACGAACGGGGCGTCGTGGACGGGAAGACCTTTCGGGAAGAGATGGGATCCTTCCTCTTGAAAATCGAGGAACGGGAAAACACCGTCCTGGAATCCCTGCGGACCCCCCTGTCCCTGGAGGCATTGGCCCGTCTCGGACTGATCTATCCCAGAAAGTTTCACGAGGACGCCTGGGTGTCCATGTGGAATTTTCTCATGACTCAAAAACATGTCAGAAGACTGATTGCCCGGGGACGGGTGAGGGAAGAGGGCCGGACGTTCCTGTCTACCCATTAAGGGTCGCTTTTCCCCGAGTGATGTGGTGTCCCCGGATTGCCGGAAGTCCGACGGAGCCGTTCTAACCCTTGATGCCGGGGGAACCCCCCCGGCTTTTTCCCATTAAACCGGTCATACAGGCGGCTGCGGGTCTGTCCGAATTGGAAACGGACCGGGCGGACATCCCTGGTCTTATGCCTGCCCTCACCGGGGCCGCAAGGTCCTGATACGATCGGGATCGGAAGTGACGGAAAGCCGAAAAAAACTTTCAAAAATAAGTTGCAATCAGACATCCATTTCATGTAATATAAATAGAATTTATTCCATTCAACCTCCAGGAACAGAAGATACATCGCGGCAGACATCGAAAAAATTCTTTTGGGGAAAGGGGTATGAAAATCCTGACATCTCTCTCCGTTGAAAAGACCAGAAAACAGATCATGGTCTTCTTTTTCCTGTCGGCGATCCTGCCTCTTCTCATACTTCTTTACGTCATCTTCAATTACGTCCTTCCCGTTTTGAGTCCAATGCAGGTGGAGACCCTGAGCCTTGTTTTCACCCTTTGCGTTCTGGCCATGATGGGGCTTCCCCTGCTCGGTTTTTTCCTGGTCCACAGCTGGGTTCTTTCCCTGGAAACACTTGCAAAGGACATTCGTTCGCAGATATTCGCGAAGGGGGATACTCCCGAGGAAGTCCAGAGCGACAATGAAGTGCTTGCCTTGAGAAGGGCTTTTCTTCATCTGAGGGGGGAACTGGAGGACAGCTTCGGAAAGATGTTCCAGTACTCGGACAAACTGATCAAAACAAACGAGAAATTATACGAGCTTTCTTTCAGCGACGAGCTTACCGGCCTCTATAACCGCCGTTATTTCGACTTTCGCCTGAATGAGGAAATCAGCCGGGCGGACCGTTACGGACATGAACTTTCGATCATTATGCTCGATATCAATGATTTCAAGTCCTTTAACGACACCTGGGGGCACCACCTGGGGGACGAGATTCTGAGGCGGCTGGGAGATGTGATACGGGAAGTTGTCCGGAAATCGGACATCCCTTTCCGGTATGGCGGGGATGAGTTTGCCGTTCTTCTTCCTGAAAGCACCGTCGAAATGGCCGATATCGCGGCGAACAGGCTTGCATGCGCCGTGGATAGACTCCAATTCCAGGAAGGCAGGGGAACCCCGGTCAACAGCGTCTCCGTGAGCTGCGGCGTGGCCTCCTATGCGCCGAGAAGCGGGGACGATTTCGTCAGGACGGCGGATCTGGCGCTGCTGAAAGCGAAGAACGAAAGGAAAGGAAAAATCGCCCCCATCGCCGGGACCGGCGGGAAGGCCCACGTCACCCCGGTGTGAAGGCCGGCGGAGACCCCCCGGTCGCAATCCGGTGATGCCGGCCGTTCGGCTGTCCCCCGGCCGGCATCGACCGTCAATCGTTCACCATCCATGCTCTCTTTCAGACCCTGTCTTTTCTCCTTTTCCCTTTCCTGCTTACGATTCCCGGAGGGTTTCCCGGGGGGTTTCGTGACCCTGTGAAAGATTTATTTCCTGTTGTTTCTTCTCCAGATCTTCATTTCTTCCGCTTCCTTGATGAGTCCCTCCCTCATGTCGGGGTGAGCGATGCTGATGATCGCTTCCGCCCTCTCGTAGGTGGATTTCCCCTTGACGTAAGCCACTCCGTATTCGGTGACGATGTATGAGGAGATGCTTCTCGGCACGGTAACGGTGGCGCCGGGGGTCAGAGTCGGCCGGATCCGGGAGACCATTTCGCCGTTTTTCCCTTTTGTGGTTGAACTGAGGCAGATGAAGGCCTTGCCTCCCTTCGACTTGTAGGCGCCGAAAATATAGTCGAACTGCCCGCCCGTTCCGGAGATCTGGCGATATCCCGAGGACTCGGAACAGACCTGGCCGAAAAGGTCGACTTCCACGGCGTTGTTGATGGCCACGACGTTGTCGTTCTGGGCGATGACCCAGGGGTTGTTCGTGTAATCCACGGGGAAGATGTTGCAGGCCGGGTTGTCGTTGAGAAAATCGTAAAGCTTCTTCGTCCCCATGGCGAAGGTGTAGGTCATTTTTCCGATCTGGAGCGTCTTCCGTTTCCCCGTCAGTTTTCCCGCGTTGTACATGTCCACGTAGGAATCGACGAGCATTTCCGTGTGAACCCCGCAATCCTTCAGATCCGACTGGGCGATTTTCGCTCCGATGGCGTTGGGCATGGCGCCGATGCCCAGCTGGATGCAACAGCCGTCCGTCAGTTCTTTCATGATCAGGTCCGCCACCCGATTGTCCGCGTCCGTCACGGGAATCTCCGGCAGGTTGAGGAGGGGCTTGTTGTCCGTCTCCACGAGGTAGTCGATTTCGGAGATGTGAAGGACTTCCCGGTATCCCCCGAGACAGCGGGGAACGGATTCGTTGATTTCGGCGATCACGGTCTTTGCCGCGTCGCAGAAGTAGGGGGTGATGGAACAGGACGTGCCTAAATTGAAATAACCGTTTTTATCCATGGGCGTGACCTTGATCATGGCCACATCGCACCGGGTGTGGCCGCCCGTGTACCAGGAGGGAATCTCGTGATACACGAGAGGCGAATAGTAGCACTGGTGGTTATCGTGGAGTTTACGGCTCGATCCGCTGAAATGAAGGTCGACGTAAGTAAAAGCCTCCCCGTTGGGGTCTGCTTTCACAATCTCCGGGGGCAGGGGATTCGTCGTCGTCCTGACCGTGACGTCCTTCAGGTCGTCTCTTCTTCCCGCCAGGGCCCTGTCCAGGACGAAGGGGTTCATGACGAACTCGCCATACTGCACGTTGTCCCCCGATTTGACGACCTTGACCGCATCGTCCGCCGATACGAGCTTGTTCCTGTACTGCTGCATTAATCCGTTGTTCACAATAGACCTCCTTATTCAGTATGAGATGACCTCCACCGGTCATCGTGCGCGCCTAACGGGTCGGCCTGCAGGGCCCGGTGTCTGCCGCCAGCGACACTTGATTCGGGAATTCCGGACTCCCGAATCTTCTGCAGGCCGGGACTCCAGAGCCGCCCTGAGGGGGTTCTTTCATGAAGCGCCCTGCCGGGACCCCGGCTTCATCCGGGTCTTCTTCTTGATTGTTTGCCGGGGTTCATCCTTTTCCATGAACCCCGGCGACAAAGGAGGAAGTGTGGTACATCCCCGTGTCGCCTGTTCTGAACGTTCATGCCTTCCGTTGACCGGCTCCGGAACGGCGCATCGTTCCTAAGCTGCCGAAGAAGAATTAACCGGCTGAATATTCTGACAATGGCCCCCTCAAAACAGGGCATGTCACGGGGCCTCTATTTCCTCTTATAAAACGGACATAAAAGCAATATTATAAATATGTATAAATAATATATATATAATGCTTATATTATCAGAGAAGGCCGGAACCCCGGAAAACCGCACCTCTGAGCCTTGTCGCAGCCCGCCGGAGACCCTGTGCCTTCCGGTTTCCCCCCTGGAAAGACCCTGTCTCCGGGGCTGTGGATCAGCTCCCCGCCGCCGGCGGGGCGCCCCGCCGTCATGACCGGGGAAATGGCCCGGACTGTGGACAGGGTATGAAGGGTATGGTAAGAAGGAACCGCCCGGCCCCGGGCGAAGACGTCGGGACGAAGGAGGAAATCAATGGACTATGAACAGGTGAAAATCCGGGTCGACGGAGCTGTCGCCGTTCTTTCCCTGGCCCGCGAGGAAAGCCTGAATGCCTTGAATCTCGCCCTTGCGGAGGAGATCGCCGGGGCCGTAGGGGAACTGGCTGTGCGGGAGGATGTCCGGGTGATCCTTCTCCGAAGCGACGCCAGGGCCTTCTGTGCCGGCCTCGATCTCAAGGACATCGTCTCTCTCGGTTTTGACGGCTCGGCCCGGTCCAGTTACGATTTTCCCGAGAAGCTTCATGCCCTCTTCGACTGCTGCAATATGCTGGAGTCCTGCCCGAAACCGGTCATTGCGGCGGTGAACGGCCTGTGCATCGGTGGGGGACTCGACATCATCTCGGCCTGCGACATCCGGCTGTGCACCGAGGACGCCTCTTTTTCCCTCCGGGAAGCGGCCATCGGTCTCGTGGCGGACATGGGGGTCCTCCAGCGGCTTCCCCTCGTCGTCGGACAGGGGTACGCCCGGGAAATGGCCTTCACGGCACGCTTTTACACGGCCCGGGAGGCGGAGAGGATGGGACTCGTGAACGCCGTTTTTGACGACCGCGAGGCCCTGGATGCGGGGGCGTTGAAGCTGGCCCGGCAGATCGCCGGAAATGCCCCCCTGGCGCTGAAGGCCACCAAGGAGGTGCTCAATTTCAGCCGGTCCGTCGGCGTTCAGGAGGGAATGAACCTGGCGGTCAGCCGGAACATGGTCCTCCTGAACTCGGAGGATATGCAGGAAGCGATCCGAGCCTTCCTGGAAAAGAGAAAGCCGGTTTTCAAGGGGAAATAGGGTGGTTTCATGATTTATCTCGACCACGGGGCGACCACTCCCGTCCATCCCGAGGTTTTCGATGCCATGATGCCCTATTTCCGGGAAACCTTCGGGAATCCTTCGAGCCTCCACGGCTTCGGCAGGATCGGGAAGGCGGCCGTTGAAAAAGCCCGGGAACAGGCGGCCGGACTCATCGGGGCGGAACCGGACGAGATCGTCTTTACGAGCGGCGGCACGGAAGGGGACAACCTGGCCGTTCTGGGCACCGCCCTTGCCAGGAGGGCCTCGGGGAATCATATCGTTACCACGGCCGTCGAGCACCACGCCGTCCTCAATCCCTGCCGGTACCTGGAGCGGATCGGATTCACCGTCACGGTGCTTCCCGTGGACGCTCGCGGACGCATCGACCCGGAGACCGTTCGAAGGGCCCTGACGGATCGGACCGTTCTCGTCACCGTCATGCACGGGAACAACGAAATCGGCACCCTGGAACCGCTCGCGGAGATAGGAGCCCTCACCCGGGAAAGGGGTGTCCTGTTCCACACCGACGCCGTCCAGACGGCGGGAAAGATTCCTCTCGACGTCGGCAGTCTTCCCGTGGATCTCCTGACCCTGTCGGGTCACAAAATATACGGTCCCAAGGGGGTGGGGGCCCTTTTTGTAAGACGAAAAACCACCTTAGCCCCAATATTCCATGGCGGGAAACAGGAAAAGAGGACCCGGCCGGGTACGGAGAACGTGCCGGGAATCGCAGGACTGGGAATGGCCTGTGAAATCGCCGGGCGGGACCTCCTGACCCGGGAGCTGCACCTGAGCGAGCTTCGGTACTATCTCGCGTCAAGGATTGAAGAGGAGATCGAGGACACCCGGAGAAACGGCAGCGACGTGGAAAGCCTCCCCCACATTCTGAATGTTTCCTTCCGCAATATCGAGGCTGAGAAAATCGTTCTGGAGATGGATAAGAGGGGGATCGCCCTCTCCGCCGGTTCGGCCTGCACCGCCGGGACGGTGGCGGTTTCCCATGTCCTGGAGGCCCTGGGAATCCCCCGGGAGTGGGCCGCGGGGAGTGTCCGGTTCAGCCTGGGCCGGGGAAACAGCCTGGAAGATATGGATGTCACCGTCGAGGCCCTCAAGGAGGTGACGTCGAAGCTCCGGGGCATCGCCGAACGGGAGAGGTCCCTCGGCCGGAGAGGCTGTATCTGATTGACCCGCCCTCATCCGAGGGAGTCGAGGTAAGTCCTCAGATTTGTCTTTTTGTTCTTAAGGCCTAACTTTTTCCGGATGTGGTTACGGTGCAGGGAAACGGCACCGGTGCAGATTCCTATGATATCGGCGATTTCCTTGGATGTTTTTCCTTCTTTCACGAGGCTCGCCACCTGGATTTCCCGGGGAGTGAGGCCGGTGTGCCGGGAGGACAGGCCGTGGGTGAAAGGGGAGAGAATATTCAGGAGATTCGTCTCCAGAATATTCAGGAAGGCCTGGGATTTCCTGTCCAGCCGGGTGTTCTTCATCTTCTCCAGGTAAGGAAGGACAAGACTCTTCAGGTTGGCCATCATCTTGTCCTCCATTTCCCGGCGGTCCTCCTCCCGCTGCTTCAGAAGGACCTTGAGGGCCGTGTTCACTTCTTCCAGGCTCCGGGACTTGATCTGCACCTCCTGCTCCCTTTTTCTCAGGATCTCCTCCGCTTTTTTCCGCTCCGTGATGTCCGTGAGGGAGGCGACGCTCTTCGCCGTTCCCGGGATCATGGCGATGGTGATCAGGATATCCCGCCGGTTTCCCTCCCGGTCGATGAACCCGAATTCGTAATTCCTCGGGGCTCTGTCGGGATCGATCCTCCGGATGCGATGGTATTCCTTCATCCGGCCCCGGTCTTTTTTCGCCACGAGTTCCGGCCATTTTCTCTTTCCTTCCCAGTACTCCCGACCCGCCCTGGAGAGTTTTTCGAATTCCGAGTTGACCAGGGAAATGACCATATCCTCCTCGATGATCATGGTGGACGTTCCGGTGGTTTCGAAGATGGTGCGGTAGAGCGTTTCCGATTCCTTCAGCCGTTTTTCCGCCAGCCGGAATTCGGTGACGTCGGCGAAGGAGGCGACGCTTTTCTTTGTTCCGGGAATCATGGCCACCGTGAGGGCCACGTCCAGGATTCTTCCCCGGCTGTCGATGAAATGAAACTCGTAGTTCCGGGGAGCCGATCCGGGATCCGCCCGGCGCATCCGGTGGTAGGAGACCATGCGTTCCCGGTCTTCCCCGATAACGAATTCCGTCCAGCTTTTTTTATTTTCCCACTCTTTTCGGGAGTATCCCGAAATTTTTTCGAATTCCGTGTTGATGAGGGAAATGACCGTATCTTCCTCGATGATGATGGTGGCCATGCCGGTGTTTTCGAAAATCGCCCGGTAGAAGTTTTCAGACTGGCGGAGCTTTTCCTCCGCCAGCTTGAGCTCCGTAATGTCCATGGAGTTTCCGAGGATGGCCGGCCGTCCCTCGTTGAAGATGGAGGTCACCATCTCCATGATCCACCGGATTTCGCCCTGCTTGGTGAGGATCCGGAAGTCGTAGGGGGATTGCCGTTTCCCCCGCAGCATGTCCCGGGCGTTCTCCTTGACCTTACGACGGTCTTCCGGATGGAGGATGCTGTCCGATTTTTCTCCGATCAGTTCGCCGATGGTGTAACCGGCATAGGAAGCGGCGTTGGGATTGACCGCCCGGAAAATTCCGTCCTGGACGACGTAAATCCCGGCAAAGGATTTTTCGAGGATCATCCGGTAGATCTGTTCGCTCTCCCGGAGCTTTTCCTCCACTTTTCTGTTTTGCGCGAGGGTTTCTTCGAGAAGACGGATTTTCCCCGTCAGTTCTTTCTTCGTTTCCCTTGCCATCATGGTTCCCGTGGTTCAGGGATTGCCGGGGTTGGGGGAAAGGAACTCAAGGGTCAGTCCCTTTTCCTGAGTTCCAGGGAGACCGTAACATCTTCGTCCCCGAATATGGTGACCCATTCCTTGAGGGTTTCGTACCCTTCACAGGAGCCTTCGATCAGGTAGCTGCCCGGCCGAAGCTCGATTCCCGGCGCATACGGGGGTTTGATGTTCAGAATCCTGATTTTTCCCTCTTCCGGCCGGAGATTCACGGTGAGCTTCCTCCTGACGTTTCCCTTCATCTGTCCGTTGATGGTCGTGGCCAGCTGGCAACCCGCTTCCCTGAGCTCGGCGCCCGATCCCGGGTACGACAGGGCGATCATGACGAGGCTCCGGCCTTCACGGATGCTGACGATCCTTGCGGAAAGCTGCTGGACGGTTGTCGTGGCGCTTCCGCCCTGAAGCATTCCCGTATTCAGCTTCTGCGACGGGATGAAAGTCCCCGCGATGACGGCCTCGATTCCCAGCAGCTTTCCCGCCTCGATGAGATTCTTTTCGCTGACGGCTCCGGACTGATGCAGGGCCTGTTCCTCCAGGATTTCCCGGAGCTTCTGCCTTTCGACGATTTCGTAGCCGAGCTTCATCAAGTGGAGACCGACGTAATCGTCGAGGAGACGGTCGATCTCCTGCCGGTCCTCATCCTTTTTCCCTCCTTCGAAGAAAACGGAAATCCTTTTCAGGCAGAGAAGCTCCTCGGAAGAGACGTTCGGTGATTTTGCAATACTGATATCGGCATTCACCGCCGTTTCCCCGGCGGGTTTTTTGGCCAGGTGCGCCCCCGCCCTTTTTATGGCGTCGATTCCGGAGGCGATCGTACCGGGACAGCCGGCAAGGGAAAATGAAAAAAACAGGAGAACGGCGCTGAGGAAACAGTCAAAGACGCTCTTTTTTTTCATGGATGGACCTTCTTGAATGATTCTTGCGCGATCTCTCCGGATCGGCTCCCGCCATGGGAGAGAGGCCGGTCTGTTCTTACGGCAGGTCCCCTTTCAGAACGTTGGCGAGATACTGGCCGTAACCGTTGTTCCGGAAGGGATGGGCCAGCTTCTCCAGTTGCCCGGCCGAGATGAAGTTCATCCGGTAGGCGATTTCCTCAACGCAGGCGACCTTGAGCCCCTGGCGTCTCTCGATGGCTTCTATGAAACTCGCCGCCTCCATGAGGGTTTCATGGGTTCCCGTATCGAGCCAGGCGATTCCCCGGCCTAATTTTTCCACATTGAGGCTCCCCCTCTCGAGGTAGACGCGGTTCACGTCGGTGATTTCCAGTTCCCCCCGTGCCGAGGGCTTCAGACTCGAAGCGATGTCCAGGACGGTGTTGTCATAGAAATAAAGGCCCGTCACCGCCCAGTTGGAGCGGGGCTTCTTCGGCTTCTCCACGATTTCCGCCGCTTTGCCCCGATCATCGAAACTCACGACGCCGTATCGCTCCGGGTCCTTGACCCAGTAGCCGAACACCGTGGCCCCTTTCTCCAGGGCCGCCGCCCTCCGGAGCTTTTCCGTGATCCCGTGACCGAAAAAAATATTGTCCCCCAGGATCAGGCAGGAAGGTTCGGTCCCGACGAAATTCCTTCCGATGATGAAGGCCTGGGCCAGGCCTTCCGGGCGGGGCTGCTCGGCATATTCGAACCGGAGTCCCCACTGGGACCCGTCGTCAAGGAGTTCCCGGAATCGGGGGAGATCCTGGGGTGTGCTGATCACGAGAATCTCCCGGATGCCCGAAAGCATGAGGACCGACAGGGGGTAGTAGATCATGGGCTTGTCGTACACGGGGAGAAGCTGCTTGCTCACGACCCGCGTGATGGGATAAAGCCGGGTCCCCGCGCCCCCGGCGAGAATGATTCCTTTCATGATGACCTCCCGATATGATCGAATTCGATGTTTGTTAAAAAAACGACCCTGAAGGGCCGGTCTGCCTTCCCGGGTTTAGCGTTCCGGGCCCGCGACGGCTTCACCTTCTTCCGGCGGGCGCCCGGCCCCGGAGGCGAACGGATGAAAGAACCAGTGCCGTCGACGAGGGATGAAGGGCAACGCCCCGCATATGGCGTTTCATGCGAAGCCGTCAGAAATGGGTCATCGGGGGTTTCCCGATAGGGTAAACGTTGAACCCGATATCGAAGCATTTCCGGTGATCGAGAATGTTCCGGCCGTCAAAGAGAAAGGCCGGCTTCACCATGGAATCGTAGACCCTTTCAAAGTCCTGGTGCCTGTAAAGATCCCATTCGGTGAGGAGGCAGAGGGCGTGGCATTCCCGGGACGCTTCCATGGGATCCTCGACATAGGAGACCCGGTCGTCCAGCCCCTGGAGATCCGCCCGGGCGTTCTTCAATGCCTGGGGGTCGGAGATGACCACCCGGGCGTTTTCCTCGATCAGCCTTTTGGCGATATGGATGGCCGGGCTTTCCCGGGTATCCCCCGTGTTTGCCTTGAAGGCGAATCCCCACAGGCAGATTTTCTTGTCCGACAGGGTATTGAACATGGTGTTGATCATGTTCAGGACGAACCGGTCCTGCTGGTACTCGTTGATCTGGAGGACCCCGTTCCAGTAATCGGCGACCTCGTTAAGTCCATAGTGCCTGCAGATATAGACGAGGTTCAGGATGTCCTTCTTGAAACAGGACCCGCCGAACCCGATGCTCGAATTCAGGAATTTCGAGCCGATCCGGCTGTCCATTCCCACCGCCCGGGACACCTCGGTGACATCGGCGTCCGTTTTTTCACAGAGGGCGGAGACGGCGTTGATGGAGGATATGCGCTGGGCCAGAAAGGCGTTGGACACGAGCTTGGAAAGTTCGCTGCTCCAGATGTTGGATGTCAGAATCTTCTCCCGGGGTATCCACGTGGCATAGATTTCCACAAGACTGTTCCGGGCCCGGAGGCCCCGTTCCGTTTCTTCCGAGCCGATAAGGATGCGATCCGGTGATTCCAGGTCCCGGACGGCCGATCCCTCGGCGAGGAACTCGGGGTTTGACAGGACGTCGAAATCGATCCCGTGGTGGTTGCTGTTCAGGATCCTTCCCATGGTGAGAGCCGTCTTGACCGGGAGGGTGCTCTTTTCGATGACGATTTTCGGGGACTTTGCGTATTTCAGGATCTCCCGGGCCGTCTTTTCCCAGTACTGGAGGTCCGCCGCCATGCCCGCGCCGATGCCGAAGGTTTTCGTGGGCGTGTTCACGCTGACGAAAATGATTTCATTCTCCTCGATGGCTTTCGGGATGTCGGTGCTGAAGAAGAGGTTCCTGCCCCGGGTGGCCCTGACGATTTCATCGAGTCCCGGCTCGTAGATGGGGAGGGTGTCGGAATTCCATTGGGCGATCCGTTCGCGGTTGATGTCGACGACGGTGACCCGGGAATGGGGACACTTATGGGCGATCATCGCCATGGTGGGACCGCCGACGTAGCCGGCCCCGATGCAGAGAATGCGTCTTTTGATGGTCATGTTTCCCTCTTATGCTCCATTGGAAGGCGTCCTGTTTTGTGACGATATCAACCCCTGCCCGTGGAATGCGATCCCGCAGGGCCGGTCTTCTTCCCCGAAAGGATTTTTCGGAAATAGGCGATTGTATTTTCCAGGCCCTCCTCCAGGGGGATGCGGGGAGTCCATCGGAGTTTCTCTTTCGCCAGGGCGATATCGGGACGGCGTTGAACGGGGTCGTCGGGGGGAAGGGGTCTGTAATCGATCTTCGATGGGGAGCCCGTCATCCCGATGATGGTTTCGGCGAGCCGGAGGATGGTGAATTCCCCGGGATTGCCCAGGTTGACCGGTCCCAGGAAGCCGCTTTCCGATTCCATCATCCCCATGAGACCCTCGATCATGTCGTCGACGTAACAGAACGATCGTGTCTGCGTCCCCCGGCCGTAAACGGTGATATCCTCTCCCTTCAGGGCCTGGACGATGAAATTGCTGATCACCCGGCCGTCGTCGAGAGCCATTCTCGGGCCGTAGGTGTTGAAGATCCGGGCGATCTTGACGTCCACGCCGTTCTGGCGGTGGTAGTCCATCATGAGGCACTCGGCGGCTCTTTTTCCTTCGTCATAGCAGCTCCGGACCCCGATGGGGTTGACCCTCCCCCAGTATGTTTCCTTCTGGGGATGGACTTCCGGGTCCCCGTAAACCTCCGACGTGGAGGCCTGGAGGATCCGGGCCCTGACCCGCTTGGCGATTCCGAGGGCATTGATGGCCCCCATGACGTTCGTCTTGATGGTTTTAATGGCGTTGCACTGGTAGTGCACCGGCGAGGCGGGGCAGGCGAGATTGTAGATCCGGTCGACCTCTACGTAAATGGGCATGGTGATGTCGTGGCGGATCAGTTCGAACCGGGGGTGGGACAGGAGGTGAAGGATGTTTTCCTTCGATCCCGTGAAAAAATTGTCCAGGCAGATAATGTCATGGCCCTCCCGGAGGAGTCTCTCGCACAGATGGGACCCGAGGAATCCGGCGCCGCCGGTGACCAGGATGCGGTGGGAAGGGGACGAAGGGCTCATCGGACTTTTCCTCTTTCCGGGGATGTTCCGGCCGGTCCCCGATTTTCCAGAAACCACCGGCAGGCGCTTTCGATGCCTTCCTTGAGGCCGATCTTCGCCTCCCAGCCGAGGCGTTTCATCCGGGACAGGTCGAGGAGTTTCCGGGGCGTCCCGTCCGGCTTCGTTTCGTCAAAGTGGATGTTTCCCCGGAATCCCGTGATGTTTCGAATCAATCCGGCCAGCTCCCCGATGGAAATATCCGATCCCGTGCCGAGGTTGACGAAGGGCGGGAGGGGGTATTGGAAAAATTCCCGGTCCAGGACCGGGTCGGGAAGGTTCATGAGGAAACAGCAGGCGTCGGCCAGGTCGTCCCCGTGGAGGAATTCCCGCCTCGGGGTCCCCGTTCCCCAGACGGTGACGGAATCGGCGCCGTTTTCCTTCGCCTCCTGGAACCGCCGGATGAGGGCGGGGAGGACGTGGGCGCTTTCCGGGTCGAAATTGTCGTTCGGTCCATAGAGGTTCGTGGGCATGACGGAAAAAAACCGGGCCCCGTACTGGCGGTTGAAGGATTCGCACATCTTGATGCCGGCGATCTTGGCGACGGCGTACGGCTCGTTCGTTCTTTCCAGCTCTCCCGTCAGTAAATCGTTTTCCTTCATGGGCTGGGCGGCGAGCCGGGGATAGATGCAGGAGCTTCCCAGGAACAGAAGCCGCCTGACCCCCGCCTTCCATGCGCCGTGGATCACGTTGGTCTGGATGGCCAGGTTCTCGTAAATGAATTCGGCGGGACGGGTGCTGTTGGCGAGGATCCCCCCGACCTTCGCCGCGGCGAGGAAAACGAAATCCGGCTTTTCCTCTTTGAAGAAGGCCTCCACGGCGGCCTGCCGGGTCAGGTCGAGTTCCCGGCGGGTCCGGCGGACGAGGTTCCGGTAGCCCTTTTTTCCCAGGCATCGAAGGATGGCCGAGCCGGCAAGGCCCCGGTGGCCGGCGACGTAAATCTTAGCGTCCTGTTCCATGTTTTACCCGACGTCTCACACTTTCAAACCGTTTCGTCATCCGTCATTCGGCCCGCGCGGGCTGCGACGAACGGTTTCCCGGGTCATATCCCGCGTCCAGGAGGGTTTTTTCCTTTCCGGCCAGTTCCATGTCCGATTCGATCATCATGTCGATGAGACCCCCGAAGGTGGTCCTGGGTTCCCAGTGAAGCTCCCGTCTTGCTTTTCCGGCGTCCCCGAGAAGGATGTCCACTTCCGTCGGTCGGAAGTATTTCCCGTCGATTTCAACGTGGTCCCGGTAGTCCATGCCGAGCTTCCCGAACACCCGGTCCACGAATTCCCGGACCGAATGGGTCTCGCCGGTGGCGATGACGTAATCGTCCGGCTTTTCCTGTTGGAGCATGAGCCACATGGCCTCCACGAAATCGCCGGCGAATCCCCAGTCCCGGCTGGCCTCGAGGTTTCCCAGAAAGAGCTTCTTCTGGAGCCCCAGCTTGATCCGTGTGGCCGCCCGGGTGATCTTCCGGGTGACGAAGGTTTCCCCCCGCCGGGGGGATTCGTGATTGAAGAGTATCCCGTTGCAGGCGAAGACACCGTAGGCCTTGCGGTAATTGACGGTGATATGATGCGCGTAGACCTTCGCGGCGGCATAGGGGCTCTGGGGCTGGAAAGGGGTGACCTCGTTCTGGGGAGGCGGCGCGGCGCCGAATATTTCGCTCGACGAGGCCTGGTAGAATCTGGTCTTGATGCCTGTCTTCCGGATCGCCTCCAGGATCCGCAGGGTTCCCATGCCGGTGACGTCTCCCGTATACTCGGGCATGTCGAAACTGACACGGACATGACTCTGGGCGCCCAGGTGATAGATTTCATCGGGTTTCAGGTCCTGGAGGAGGTCCATCATCTGCCCCGACACGGACAGGTCCCCGTAATGGAGGAACAGTTTCGCCCGGGGATCGTGGAAATCCCGGTAGAGATGTTCGATCCGGTCCGTATTGAAGGTGCTCGACCGGCGGATCAGACCGTGGATTTCGTACCCCCTGTTCAAGAGGAATTCGGCCAGGTAGGAGCCGTCCTGGCCGGTGATGCCCGTGATGAAAGCTTTTTTCATGTTTCTCAACCCTCTGTTTATTCGGGGATCCCGGGGTCGCCGATGAATCCGCTGCGGATTGACTCTGTTTCCCATACCATTGAGGGTCATCTATTTCAACCCGATAGTGTTTCCCGGGTCTTTCCGGAAGAGCGGTGCGTACTCCCCGGTCCTCCCATGAGGGACGTTGCCCCTGCCGTCGCCTCCGGCCCGTGGCCGTTTCCGGGGGTGCTTTTTCATATGGCCGGCCGTTCCCCGTCGGGAGAAACCCCTTGAGGCCGTCCCTTGAGGATGGAAGGAAGGGCCTGTTCCCGAAAAGGAAGGGAGAATGTTTCCGGACTGCGGCTCGAAAACATTCTCCCCGGTGCCTGGCGTTCCTGTCGTTCGTCAGGAACCCATGTTGGAATGTTATGGGAGGGGTGACATCATTTCAATCAGTCGAGGAGCTCGGTGTGCTCGGGGAAGGTGTGTGCCCTGGTGACGGATTCGTAAGTCTGGAACCCGAATCCCTCGCCGGCCCCCGAATTGGTGTTCACAACGAAAAGGCAGACCCCGAAAGTCGACGCCCCCGCATGCCAGATCTCGACCCAGTACCGGCCGTTCGGATCCGACGGCAGCGTCTTGCCGTACAGGGAACTCAGCGTGCCCACTTTCATGGCAAAGGGATCCAGCGTCCCGAGATTCGTTCGATAGTTCGTAACGGTAAATGGTGTTGCGAGATCTTCCCGATCGTTTCCCAGAGCTTTAGCACCGACCCCGCCCACGTAATATTCTCCGTTGCTTTTGACAATGTCGAGAGTGAGGTCCGTAATATCGGAACTCGTATAGTTGGTAATCGCGATCCCCGTGGCCCACCCCGTGGCCGGGTTCTGGACCGCGTATGGAAACCTGACGCACTTGTCGGCCGCCGCGATCCCCGAGAAGGCCCAGAGAAACAAAAACACCGCTGCAATCGTCACCAGACTGGTTCTCTTCATGATCCGCACCTCCATTTTTTCTTTGGATTCACATAAAAGCGAATCCGGATTGATCAAAGGCACCCCCATAGAAACAAAGCCGCAGCCGGAAAAGAGGATAACAAAATCCTCAAAGCAGCCGGGCAACTGACGCTAAAAAATCAAAGAGCTTTATGCGTTACTATAATTGATTTTTGATGAGGAGTCTATCCCCCGGGCCCTGAAACGGAGAGTCAACCCGGCAACAGGGGCCGGGCATCCCTGAAACAGTCTTCCGGCGATACGGCCATCGGAACGGCCATGATGGAAACGGAGCTCCCGTTTATTCGAAAAGATCCGGATCTTTTGGCCAGATCTCTCCATCCCGGGATATTTTTAACCATGGTTTTTCAGGTCCGGACCCGGCCGGATGTCACTTGTATTGTCCAGGGAGAGAATCCGGAAAGAGAGGATCCTTAGAGGAACGATGGTGAATGATAAAATATTTGACGGGGGTACCGGTCTGCGATAGAAGGATACCCGCGGCTTCATGGCCATTCGGAATCCTTTACGGCCGATCTGTCCGGTGAGAGGGCATGAAAATTGCTGACTCACAGAATCTGAACAAAATCTGAAAGAAAAGGAGTTCTCATGAAGATAAAAATAATGACGGGGATTTTGCTGATGACGCTCTTCGGCTGGTTTCCCCAAAGCGCCTTTGCGGAATGCAAAAGCGGCGACTGCGTCGGTGGAAAGGGAATTTACGTGTTCCCCGATGGAAAAACCTATGAGGGAACGTTCAAGGACGGGATTCCGGAAGGAACGGGCACGTTCACCTATGAGGATACCCACCGGCAGACGGGACAGGGGATCGTCACTTATCATACCGGGGGGATATACCGAGGCGGAGTGAAGGGGGGCAAGAGAGACGGAAAGGGCGTTTTCGAACAAAGCGGCGGAAACGTTTACGAAGGAACCTATGTCAATGACAAGAAAGAAGGGTCGGGGAAGCTGACCTTCGCCACCGGTGCCGTCTATGTCGGGGAGTTCAGCAACGATACCATGCACGGGCTGGGCGTCATGACGAACGAAAACGGCACCCGGTACGAAGGTGGATTCGAAAAGGGGTTTCCCCAGGGCGCTGGAAAATTTGCCTATGCCGATGGTGTGATTCTCGAAGCGATTTTTAAGAAGAACCTGATCGAAGGCGGGCCTGGAAAGATGACGTTTCCGGACGGCAGGCAATTCACCGGCATATTCAGCCCCAGCGGACCGGGGGACGAACAGGCCGCCGGAACCATGGTTTTCCCTGACGGCCGGAAGGTCAAGGGAACCCTGAAGAAAAAGGATTTCTTCCCTGACGGGAAATAACCGGGATGTCTCGGGTATATACCAAGGAGCCTCATCATGTTTAAAAAATGTCTGTTGCTGCGCTTCGGACTTGTCCTTTTCTCTCTTTTCTTTTTCTTTGCGGGGACGTCGTGGTCCGGAGAGAAGAAAAGCCTTTCAATCCTATATACGGGTAATATCCTGGGCCAGGTGCCCCCCCGGCATGGGTGAGGGGGCCGTGATTCGGGCGGTCTGGCCCGAAATTCCGGTATGATCGGTAAGATCAGGAACGAGGGGGCGCCCGTGATTCTCCTCGACGGCGGCGGATTCGCTTCCGAGAAGAAGCATGAGAGAGACGCCGTGGGGGAAGTGACCATGAAGATCTTCGGCATCATGGGGTATGATGCCGTAACCCTGGGGATGAACGATCTCTGTCTGGGACAGGATATTATGGATTCCGCCAGGGAAAGGGGAGATCTCCCTCTGGTGGCTTCCAATCTGGTTTACCGGGAGACAGGAAAACCTTACGGAGAGCCCTATCTGATTCTGGAAAAAGGGGGCATCCGCCTGGGAGTTATAGGAATAATCAATGAATTCGGCGATATAAAGGGCTGCCTCGCCGCCGATGGAGGGGTTCTCAAAATTCTCCCGCCGGGGGAAGTCCTCGAATCGCTCGTTCCGAAGATTCGGGACCGGGTGGATGTTCTCGTTCTTCTGTCCCGGATGGACAAAACCGACACCGGCAGACTGGCCGATGCGGTTCCGGGAATCGATCTGGCCCTGTCGCCCGGGAGCACCCGCGACGAAAAGCAGAATGCCGACTCCGTGATTCCCGTCCTGACTTTCGGAAAATACGGGACGGAACTCGGGTACGTTGAGGTGACCCTGGAAGAGGGTGTGGCGACCGTTCAGGAAAGCAGGTTCATCAAGTTGGACTGCAGATCGGTCAATGTTCCCGTAGACGAGCGTGTCAATGAACTGATAGGTCCCGATTTCGAAATCACTCTGCAAAAAATTAATGCGGAGAAAAAGGCCCTGGAGGAGAAAAAAGCCCTGGAGAAAGCCAGGGATGTGTGGAAGATGTCTCCCCTGGATTTCATGAGGAAGAATTCCGATGGCCGGATGAAGGAGGGGGAAGAAGGGGTCCCGGGCGGGAGTTAGGGAAAAGAATGGGAGGGAGCCCGTTGCCGGGCCGGCCGCCGCCTGGCATCGGGATATCGGCCTGAACCGTTGATCTCTTGCGCAAGCCATGCTCCGGCCGAGGGCTTTTTCGAAAAACATGGACGGGCTTCGGGTATTCACGCCGGGATAAAAAGCTGTGCAGAAAATCCGGTTATCGCCGGTTATCCCCGGCCAGGAGGATGAGATCGGAGGGGGAATGAACAACAAGATCGGGTTTCGCCGACCGGAGACGGTCCTCGGTGTGCCATCCCCAGGTGACGGCCACGGTCCTCACGCCCCCCGCCCGGGCTTCCCGGATATCCCCTGACGTGTCTCCGATGTAGTAAACGGGAGCGCCGTTCGAATTCCACCGGTCCCGGGCGTAAAGGATCTTCCCGACCTTCTCCAGCATGAAATCGGCGCTCAGGACCGCCTCGAAATATCCCGACCACCCGCTTTTTTCGAGGACCGCTTCGATGGCCCCGGAGGAGTTCGAGGAAATGATGACATTGGTGGCCCCTTGCCGGCGGAGGGCCGGGAGGACGGCGGCCATCCCGGGGACGGGGGTAATCCTTCCATAATCGGCGCCGGCGGCGCGCTTCCGGACTTCGTCGTTGAAAATTTCCACATCCACCCCCCGCTTCCGGAGGGATTCGTAGAAGTTTCCCTCGAAGAGATCGAGATAATCTTTGCTGTCGCGGAGGATGAAAACGCCTATCTTTTCCAGGCATTGCCGGACGAGTTCCTCGTAGAACGCCAGGGAGTCCACGAGAACGCCGTCGAAATCGAATAAACAAAGCATCGCGACCTACGGATTCTCCGTTTTTTTGAAACAGGCCCCGAGGGTCTCAAGAAAGGGAGGTTCGAGGACGCCCTTTTCCGTGATGATGGCCGTGATGAGCCGGTTCGGGGTGATATCGAAGGCGGGGTTCCAGACCCCGATGCCCTCCGGCGCGACGGGCCGGCCGGCCAGGCCGGTCACTTCCCGGGGGTCCCGTTCTTCGATGGGAATATCCGCGCCGCCGGCCAGGGTCCGGTCGACCGTGGAGAGGGGAGCGGCAATGTAAAAGGGAAGGCCGTGCTCCCCCGCGAGGACCGCCAGGGAATAGGTCCCGATTTTATTGGCCGTGTCGCCATTGGCGGCGATCCGGTCGGCGCCGGTGATGACGAGATCGATCTTTCCCCGGGCCATGAGGAACCCCGCCATGCCGTCCGTGATGAGGGTGGCGGGGATGTTTTCCTTCTTCATTTCCCAGGCGGTGAGACGGGCTCCCTGGAGAACGGGCCGGGTTTCGTCGATGAAGACGTGGATTCTTTTCCCCTCGTCCCGGGCCGCCCGGACGACCCCGAGGGCCGTACCGTATCCCGCCGTGGCCAGGGCCCCGGCGTTGCAGTGGGTGAGGATGCGGGCGCCGTCTCTGATAAGGGACTTCCCGTGGCGGCCCAAAGCCCGGTTCGTCCGGATGTCTTCATCGAAAACGGCCCGGGCTTCCTCGATGAGGGCCTCCGGGACGCCGTCGGGATTCCGCTCCATTTCCTCTTCAAACCGCCCGGTCATGCGGTTGATGGCCCAGAAGAGGTTCACCGCCGTCGGGCGGCTTGCCGCGAACTCCCGGCAGACCCGGTGGAAGAAGTCCGTCATCCCTTCCCGGTCCCTGAAGGGCGCTTCCTTCACGGCCCGGGCGATTCCCATGGCGGCGGTGACGCCGATGGCGGGGGCCCCCCGGACGGTGAGGTCCCCGATGGCCCCGATGATCTCCCGGTAGTCCCGGAAGGTGAGGTACCTTTCCTCCCCGGGGAGAGCCCTCTGGTCGAGGAGCACGACCCCGTCCTCGGTCCACTGGATCGGTCGAATCATTCTTTCGACAGCTTCTTCCTGAGAAGTTCGTTCAGGAGGGCCGGGTTGGCCTTTCCCTTGGTCATTTTCATGGTCTGGCCGACGAAGAACCCGAAGAGCTTGTCCTTTCCCCCGCGATACTGCTCGAGCTGGGCGGGATTGGCCTTCATGACCTCATCGATGGCCTTTTCGAGGGACGCCGTATCGGTGATCTGGACGAGCCCCTTTTCCTCCACGATCTGACGGGGAGACTTGCCGGAAGCCCACATCTCCTCGAAAACTTCCTTGGCGATCTTGCCGCTGATGGTTCCGTCCTCGATCATGCCGATCATTTCCCCGAGGGTCCGGGGCGTCACGGGGCTGTCGGCCATGTCCTTCCTCTCCAGGTTCAGGTGGGCGAGGAAATCCCCCATGACCCAGTTGCTCGTGGTCTTGGGTTTTCCGCATTCCTTCACCGCGGCCTCGAAAAAATCGGCCAGGGCCCGGCTTGCGGTGAGAACCTGGGCGTCGTAAAGGGGAATTTCATACTGGCGGACGAACCGTTCCCGCTTTGCCAGGGGCAGTTCGGGAAGGTGGTCCCGGACATCGCCGATCCATTCGCCGGAGATCTCCACGCGGATCAGGTCGGGGTCGGGAAAATAACGGTAATCGTGGGCTTCCTCCTTGCTCCGCATGGGATGGGTGACCCCCTGGGGATCGTTCCACAGCCTGGTTTCCTGGACCACCTGGCCGCCGCTTTCGAGGACGTACTGCTGCCGCTTGATTTCGTATTCCAGCGCCCGGCGCACGTTCCGGAAGGAGTTCATGTTTTTCAGCTCCGCCCGGGTTCCGAATTTCTCCTCCCCCCGGGGACGGATGGAAACGTTGGCGTCGCACCGGAAGCTTCCTTCCTCCATGTTCCCGTCGCAGATGCCCAAATAGATGAGGATTTCGTGCAGGCGTCTCAGGTAGACCTCCGCTTCCTCGGCGCTCCGCATGTCCGGGGCGCTCACGATTTCGATGAGCGGGACCCCCGTCCGGTTGAAGTCGACGTAGCTGGAGGGGTAATGTTCGTCGTGCACGAGCTTGCCCGCATCCTCCTCCAGGTGGATCCGGATGATGCCCACCCTTTTGCGGGCGCCGTTCATGTCCATGTCGATGTACCCGTCCTCGGCGAGGGGCTCGGCGTACTGGGAAATCTGGTATCCTTTGGGAAGGTCCGGGTAGAAGTAGTTTTTCCGGGCGAATATGTTGAACGGGTTGATCCGGCAATGGGTCGCCAGGGCCATCTTCATGGCGAATTCGACCACTTTTCTGTTCAGGACGGGGAGAACGCCCGGCATGCCGAGACAGATACAGCAGGTGTTCCGGTTCGGCGCCACCCCGAACCGGGTGGAGCAGCCGCAGAAGATCTTGCTTTCCGTGAGAAGCTGGGCGTGTACTTCAAGACCGATGACAGGTTCGTATTCCATTAGAGTGCCGGTCTCCTTTTCTCGAAATTGGCGCGTTTTTCATAGTTCGATGCGACCTGCAGCAGTTTTCCCTCCTCGAAATGCCCCGCCAGGAGCTGGGCGCCGATGGGGAGCCCCCCCTTCGTGAAGCCGCAGGGGATGGACATGCCGGGAATGCCGGCGAGATTGGTCGAGATGGTGAAAATGTCGGAGAGGTACATCTGCAGGGGGTCGTCCATTTTTTCCCCGATCCGGAAGGCCGGCGTGGGGGTCGTCGGTGTCAGGAGGACGTCGCATTCCCGGAAAGCCTCGTCGAAATCCCGCTTCAGGAGGGCCCTGACCTGAGAGGCTTTCTTGTAATAGGCGTCGTAGTAACCCGAGGAAAGGGCGTAGGTTCCGATCATGATCCGCCGTTTCACCTCCGCCCCGAAACCGGCGGAACGGGACTTCTTGTACATTTCGAGAAGATCCCGCCCTTCCCGGGAGCGGAACCCGTAGCGGACGCCGTCGAACCGGGCCAGGTTGGAACTCGCCTCCGCCGGGGCGATGATGTAGTACACGGCGACGCAATAGTCCGTGTGGGGAAGGGATACCTCGCGGATGGCGGCTCCCGAGCTTTCGAGGGTGCGGATGACTTCCCGCAGGGCCGAGGAGATTTCGGGATCGATGCCCTCGATGAAGTATTCCTTCGGTATGCCCACCGTCCAGCCCCGGATGTCCTTTCCGATGAATTCCCGATAGTCGGGAACTTCCCGGGGCACCGATGTGGACTCTCTTTTGTCGTGGCCGGCGATGGCGTTCATCATCAGGGCGCAGTCCTCCACGTCCCGGGTGAAGGGTCCGATCTGGTCCAGGGAGGAGGCAAAGGCGATGAGGCCGAAGCGGGATACCCGCCCGTAGGTGGGTTTCAGCCCCACGACCCCGCAGAGGGCGGCGGGCTGGCGGATCGAGCCCCCCGTGTCGGAACCGAGGGAGGCGACGCACTCGCCGGCGGCGACCGCCGCGGCCGAACCGCCGCTCGAACCGCCGGGGATCCTTTCCAGGTCCCACGGGTTACGGGTGATGCCGTAATAAGAAGTTTCCGTGGAGGAGCCCATGGCGAACTCGTCCATGTTCGTCTTTCCGACGAAGACGGCGCCGGCTTCTTTCAGTTTTCCGATGACCGTGGCGTCGTAAGGGGGGATGAAATTTTCCAGGATGCGGGAACCGCAGGTCGTGCGGATTCCCTTCATGCAAAGAATGTCCTTGATGGCCAGGGGGATGCCTCCCAGGGGTTTCCGGATCCCCTGCCGGATTTCCCGGTCTTTTTCCGCGGCGGCCTCGAGGGCCGATTCCCTGAGGAGGGTGATGAAGGAATGAATCCGGCCCTCCACCCCGTCGATCCGCCGGAAAACCGATTCGGTGATCTCTACGGAGGTGGTCTCCCCGGTGCTCAGTTTGTCCAGAAGCTCATGAATGGTGTATTCGCAAAGTTCCATAAATTCCTCTACTCGATGACCTTGGGCACCCGGAAGCAGTCTCTCGCCTCGTCGGGAGCGTTTTTCAGCGCCTCTTCGATGCCGATGGATTCCAGGACCCGGTCTTCCCGGAAGGCATTGGCGAGAAAAGTGGCGTGAGACATGGGCTCCACGCCGGAGGTGTCCAGCCTGTTCAGGATGTCCATGTACACGAGGATATCGTTCAGCTGGGACGTGAACTTATCCTTTTCCGATTCGTTGAATTCGAGGCGGGCCAGGTGCGCCACGTACTCGACCTGTTCCTTGGTGATTTTCACAGGATTCTCCTCAAATCAGCATTTTACGACTCTTATGAGTTCACCATAAACGACGGACTCGCAAAAGTCGAAGCAAGATCCTTTCCCGTCATAATTGACGGGATCGTTTCCCCGTGAAACGGGGTTGCTTCAGATCCCGTTGAATACGTTCCAGACCGGCCTGATCTGGTGAATCACCGTCTGGATGATTTTATCGATCGAGGGATCCGCCCTTTCGTCCAGTTCCGTGAGAGAGGCCTCGGACTTGCAGGTTTCATCCTTCATCTCCCTGAGGACCGCCCGTGCGGACTGGGTCATCCCGTCGACGTTGTAGCCGCCTTCGAGGGTCACGGCGAACCTCCCCCGGCAATGGCGGCCGGCGATGTTCATGAGTATCCGCGTCAGAGCGGCGAACCCGGAAGGGTGGACTTTCATGCCTCCCAGGGGGTCCTGAAAATGAATGTCGAAACCGGCGGAAAGGAGAACCAGGTCCGGCTGGTAGGCCGACGCGACAGGTTCCAGAATCTTCCTGAAAATCCTCACGAATTCCGCATCCCCGGGGCCTCTCCTGAGAGGAACGTTAATGGTGTACCCCAGCCCTTCGCCCCGCCCGGTCTCGTTGAGGCTTCCCGTTCCGGGATAGAAGGGATACTGGTGGGTGGAGAAATACAGGACCCGCCGGTCCTCGTAAAAAGTGTGCTGGGTCCCGTTGCCGTGATGGAGATCCCAGTCCACGATGAGAATCCGTTTCGAACCGTATTTTTTCATGGCATGGCAGGCGCCGATGGCCACGTTGTTGAAGATGCAGAATCCCGCCGCGTGGCCGGCCTCGGCATGGTGTCCCGGAGGGCGGACGAAGGCGAAGGCGTTTTTGACCTCTCCCTCCATGACGGCGTCGATGGCGTTCATCATCCCGCCGGCGGCGAGAAGGGCCGTCTCATAGGAATCAGGGCAGGTGGAGGTGTCCGGATCGAGATAGGTGTGGATCTTTCCCGCCGTACCCGCCACGAGGTCGATGTATGCCCGGCTGTGAACCATGGCGATTTCATCACGGGAGGCGGGACGGGGGTCGATGAACCCGTATTTACCCTTCATGCCGCCTTCTTCGAGCATGGCATAAATGGATACGAGCCGCTCGGGGGATTCGGGGTGAAACGGGTCCATGATGTGGTTCAGATAACGGAGGTCCCTGACGATTCCTGTTTTCATGGATTTTTTACTCTTTGCAAGGAGTTCTGATGCTTCAGCCGACGGGAGAACAACTACCACACAACGGGCGAAATTGCAAATGATCAAAATGCGTTGACAATGATGGGAATTGGTATATATATTGACCCCAAATCGAAGAATGAGGGTGTTTCCATGTTCGGGATCGGAATGCCTGAACTGATCATCATACTGATTGTGGCGCTCATCGTCATCGGCCCGAAGAGGCTTCCGGACCTGGCGAAGTCCCTGGGCAGAGGTCTTGCGGAATTCCGGAGGGCCACCGACGACGTCAAGGAAACGCTGAAGGTCGATCAGATCCGTGACGAGGCCCGGGACCTCAAGAGTTCCGTCCTGTCCAACGTGAATCCGGCGAATGCTCCCAAGTCCGTTCAGGACTCAGGGAAGGAGGAGAAGAAGTAGGGAGACCGGCGTTTTCTCCCCACCCCCCGGAATCAAATCCAACCCCTTTTTTCAGTGCGAATCATGACAGACCCTGAAAATGAAAAAATGCCTTTTACTTCCCACCTGGATGAATTGAGGACACGGCTGATAAGGATTTTTACCGTGGTGGCCGTGTTCTTCGTCGGCTGTTATTTCTTCAAGGAGAAGCTCTTCGGGATACTCACCCGGCCCCTGGAGAACATTCTTCCCGACAAGGGCTCCATGATCTTTACGAGCCTGCCGGAGGCCTTTTTCACGTACCTTAAGGTTTCTTTCTTTGCCGCCCTTTTTATTTCCAGTCCCTATATTCTCTACCAGATATGGAAATTCATTTCCCCGGGGCTCTACGAGAAGGAAAGGCGATACGTGGTTCCCTTTGTCTTTTTCTCCACGGTCTTTTTCGTCGGGGGAGCCCTCTTTGCCTATCTGGTCGTTTTTCCTTTCGGTTTCCGGTTCTTCCTCGCTTTCGGCACCGAGTTCATCCGCCCCATGCTGTCCCTGCGGGAGTTTCTCTCTTTTTCCATAAAAGTCCTCCTCGCTTTCGGAATCGTTTTCGAACTTCCCATCTTCATGTTTTTCCTCGCCAAGATCGGTCTTGTCGATTCCCGGTGGCTGGTCAAACGAAGGAAGTATGCCGTTCTTCTCGCTTTTGTCACGGGTGCCATCCTGACGCCCCCGGATGTGGTCACCCAGGTTCTCATGGCCATTCCGCTCCTCATCCTGTTTGAGATCAGCATATGGGTGGTGAAGAGCGCCGAGAAGAAAAAGGACGGGGAAGAACAGCCGGAGGCCGATCAGCCGAAAGGGGAAAAAGAGGCCGGAAAGGGGGAGGAACAGGCAAGCCCGGGGGACAGCAGGGAAGTGACCGGCGAGGATGGAAAATAACGAAAAAATCCTGAATGAGATCAAAGAGAGAAGAGTGAGAAAAAAGGGGAGGTTTTTCGCCAGGTTTCTCCTGATTCTCCTCCTGCTGATACTGATCGTTGCCGCCCTGTCGGCGGGGGGGCTTTACTACCTCGTCCAGGGGTTGCCCAGTATTTCCTCCCTGAAGGATTATCGGCCCAGCATCATCACCCGGGTCTATGGCGACGGGGATGATCTCATCGATGAGTTCTATCTGGAAGACCGGAAAGTGATCGATGTCTCTGAACTTCCCAGGACGGTGATCCAGGCCTTTGTCGCCGCCGAGGATTCCCGATTTTTCCGCCACAGCGGACTGGATCTCCAGAGTATTTTCCGGGCGTTTCTCAAGAACATGGAAGCGGGGTCCATTGTCCAGGGCGGAAGCACCATCACTCAGCAGGTGGCGAAGTCCCTTTTCCTGACGCCGGAGAGAAGCTATGTCCGGAAACTCAAGGAAGCGGTCCTGGCCTATCGGATAGACCGTTACCTGACGAAGTACGAAATCCTCAATCTCTACCTCAATCAGATCTATCTCGGCCACGGTACTTACGGAGTCGAGGCTGCGGCGGAACGATATTTCGGCAAGGGGGCGAAAGACCTGAGCCTTAACGAATCGGCCCTTCTTGCCGGTCTTCCGAAAGCCCCCAGCAGATATTCCCCTTATCTTCATCCCGATCGCGCCCGGAACCGCATGGAATACGTGCTGAACCGCATGGCCGAGGAGGGATTCATCACCGGGCCGGAGAAGGAGGAAGCCCTGAGATCGGAGATCGTTCTCAGGAAAATGAAGGACAAGGAGAAACTGGCCCCGTATTTTACGGAACTTGTCCGGCGATATGTCCAGGAGAAATACGGGAGCGATGTCCTTTACCGGGAAGGCCTGGAGGTTTACACGACCCTCAACGGGGCCATGCAGAAGGGGGCCCGGGAGGCCGTGTCCAGGGGGTTGAGGGAGCTGGACAAACGGCAGGGGTACCGGGGGCCGTTGAAGAACCTGAAACCCGACGAATACGAATCTTTTCTTGCGACGGTGGACGACAATCTCCCCGACGACCTGTCCGAAGGGAGGTTTTCCGGGGTGGGGCCTGTCCAGGCCCTGGTGACGGACATCGATTCCCGGGAGAAACGGGTTTTCGTCAGGATCGGGCGCCATGAAGGCCTCCTCTTCCTGAAGGACATGGCGTGGGCGCGCAGGCCCGATCCGGCCGTGGCGCCCGGCCAGGTGGCGGTCCGGGATCCTTCGGAAGTTCTGGGACAGGGCGACGTCATTCTCGTCCGGATTGTTTCCCTGGAGGAAGAGGAGGGGAAACCCCGGTTCCATGTCGCCCTCGACCAGGAGCCGGAGGTTCAGGCGGCCCTTCTCGCCATGGAGGCAAAAACCGGGGAGGTCAAGGCCCTGGTGGGGGGGCGGGATTACCGGAAAAGCGAGTTCAACCGGGCGACCCAGTCAAGACGGCAGCCGGGATCGGCCTTCAAACCCCTTATCTATGCCGCCGCTTTCGACAACGGTCTCACTCCTTCGAGCGTCGTCATGGACACGCCCATCATCTTCAGGGATACCCTCAAAGACAGTACCTGGAAGCCCAGGAACTACGAGGAAAAGTTTTACGGTCCCACGACGGTGCGGACGGCCCTCATCAAATCGAGGAATCTCGTGACCATCAAAATCCTGAAGGATATCGGTATCGATTATGCCGCCGATTACGTGGCCAATATGGGGATTCAATCGCCCCTTGCCCGGGATCTTTCCATGGCCCTCGGGAGTTCCGGGGTCACCCTGGAGGAGATGGTCCGGGCGTACGGCGTCCTGGCCGACAACGGGAAACGGGTGAAACCCTATATCATTCGGAAGATCGTCGACCGGACAGGCCATGTCTTCGAGGAAAACGGACCCGAGGAGGAGCAGGTCATCGATCCCCGGATCGCTTACGTGACCACCCATATCCTTGCCGATGTCGTGGAACGGGGCACGGGGTGGCGCGTCAGGGCCCTCGGCCGGCCCGTGGCCGGGAAAACGGGGACGACAAACGATCTCAATGACGCCTGGTTTATCGGGTTTACACCCTCTCTCGTGTCCGGCGTCTGGGTGGGTTTCGACGATCTGAAGCCCCTGGGGAAATACGAGACGGGTTCAAGGGCGGCAAGCCCCATATTTCTTTACTTCATGGAAGATGTGCTCCGGGATCGACCCGTCGAGTCCTTTTCCCCCCCTCCCGGCGTGGTGTTCGCGAAAATCGATCCTGCAACGGGATTTCTTGCGCCGCCCGAATCGAAAAACGGGGTCTTCGGGTGTTACCTGGAAGGAACGGAACCCGCGGCGTACGCCGCGGAAGATCAGGAGGGGAAGAGGAATTTTTTCCGGTTCGACGTGAGCGGCGCGGAGGAGTTCCCTTCCGATGAAGGGGAAGATGAAAGACCGGATGAGTCGCCCCGGTGAAAGAGGATTTTTTTCTTGACAGGAAAATGGAAGTCGGGTAGTTGGTATTTTCACGCCGGTTGAAGGCCGGAGTGGAAGAGGGATTCCCCGAAGGGGATCGGATCAGGCGGAGAGTGACGGTGTCATGAAAATGGATTCCTTGGTCGGCGCAGTCGTAGTAGCTGTAGTAGTCGTCGTAAAGACGGGGACCGCCGCTCGACCGTAGGGATTGGATAAACAAAAAAAAGGAGCCGCGGGCCCCGAACGGTCCGCGGCTTTTTTTGTCATAAGGAAGCCGCACCCGGGAGACGGGGATGCGGCTTTTTCATTTTGGAATACATCAGAAAAGCAGGAGACAGCATATGGAAAGAAACGGTGCGGAAATCCTTCTCGAAACATTGAAGGAAGAGGGTGTGGACGCCATCTTCGGTTATCCCGGGGCGAATACCCTGCCCATTCACGACGGACTGATGGACCATTCCATCCGTCATTACCTGATGCGTCACGAACAGGCCGCCGCGCATGCCGCCGACGGTTACGCCCGGGCGACGGGAAAGGTGGGCGTCTGCCTGGCCACCTCGGGACCGGGGGCGACGAACCTGGTCACGGGGATCGCCACGGCCTATATGGACTCCTCCCCCATGGTCGCCCTGACGGGGCAGGTTCCCACGAATCTTCTGGGGACGGACGCCTTCCAGGAGACGGATATCATCGGGATCACCCTTCCCATCACGAAGCACAGCTTCCTGGTCCGGGACCCCCGGGACATGCGGACAACCCTCAAACAGGCCTTCTCCCTGGCGAAACAGGGCCGGCCCGGTCCGGTCCTCGTGGACCTGCCCCGGAACGTCCTGGCGGGCCGTTGCCGGGAGGAGGAAATCAGACCGGACGAACCGGCGATGAAGAAGACGGGGAACGGACACTCCCTGGATGGTGAAACCCTGAACAAGATCGCCCAGGCCCTGAACCAGGCGGAGAGGCCGATCCTCATCATCGGCGGCGGCGTCAAACTCAGCGGGTCCTGCCAGCTCATCACGGAACTCATCGAACGGGGGAACATCCCCTTCGTGAGCACCATGATGGGTGTGGGGGCCGTCTGCATTTCCAACGGCCTCAACCTGGGTTTCATCGGGACCCACGGGTTCGAACTGGCGAACCGGATGATTCATCAGTCGGATTTCATCCTCGCCGTGGGGACCCGATTCAGCGACCGGAGCACCTCCAAGGTGGAGGAGTTCGCCCCCCTGGCGACCATCGCCCAGATCGACATCGATCCCACGTCCATCGGCAAGAACATCAAGGCGGATCTGGCCCTGGTCTGCGATATCCGCAAAGCCCTCTCCGGGCTCATCGGACTTGTCGATGAGAAGGAAAGGGAGGACTGGAAAGAGCGGATCCGGAAGGAACGGGAATCCCTGGAGGAGAAAAACTCCTATAACGGCTGCGGGCATCCCGGACGGCTCATCGGTCTGGTTCAGGAAGCCCTTTCCCCGGCGGCTATCGCCGTCGCCGACGTGGGTCTCAACCAGATCTGGACGATCCGGTCCTGGAAATCAAAATCCCCGAGGGGGCTTCTCACAAGCGGCGGCATGGGGACCATGGGCTTCAGCCTCCCCGCGTCCATCGGGGCCAAGGTGGGGAACCCGAAGAGAAACGTGGTGGCTTTCACCGGCGACGGGGGATTTTTCATGAACATCCAGGAACTGGCCACCATCAGCTATTACCAGGTGCCCGTCAAGATCGTTGTTTTCAACAACGGTCACCTCGGGATGATCCGCCAGCTCCAGGACCTTTTTTACGGATCCCGGCTGAGCGCCTGCCAGCTCGGAGAAAAGGTGGACATCGTGGCCGTGGCCAAGGGGTTCGGCCTGGAAGCGGAGCGGGTCCAGGCGGACCGGCCGGAAGAAGCCATCGGGCGCCTGGCGGCAAGCGACGGGCCCTATCTCCTCGAGGTCATGGTGCATCCTGAAAATTATGTCTATCCGATCATTCCTCCCGGAAAATCGAACATGGAAATGATCTACGGGAGATCGGACTGAGCCGGATTGATGTTTGAAATGCAGGCCGGGGCTTCAGCCCCGTAAAAATGGATCGGTTCCGGGCCTGTTCCGGCGGAACCCCTGAAATCCATGGTTCGCGCCGTTCCTGATAAGGGCATGAGCGTCTATCAATCAAAAGGAGACTTGAGCGCAATGAATGGTGAAGAACATATCCTGTCCCTCCTGGTTCAGAACAAGCCGGGCGTCCTCTCCCGGGTTTCCGGGATCTTTGGAAGGCTCGGCTACAACATCGAGAGCCTGTGCGTGGCGCCCACTCTGGACCCCGACACTTCCAGAATCACCCTGATGAGCCGGGCCAATTCGAATTTTACCGACAAGGTGAGGAAACAGCTGGACAGGCTCGTGGACGTCATTGAAGTGGAGGAGATTTCCCCCTCCCGATCCCTCCAGCGGGAAGTCGCCCTCATGGGCCTGGATTTTCCCCCGGAGCGCCGGGCGGACCTTCTCAAGGCCATGGAGCTTTTTAACTGCAAGTTGATTTTCATGAAGGACGATTATGCCATTCTCCAGACCGTCGGAACGAGCGAGGAGACGGAAACGGTTCTTCAGTATTTTCGAGGCCTGGGCATCAGCGACGCGGCCCGGACGGGCATCATCGCCCTGCCCAAGGAAAGAAGGGGGATTTCCTGAGCCTGTCCATGAAAATATACCCTTGACAAGACCGTCCGATGCTGTTAGGGATACCGGAATCAGACAGGATTCCTGAAGCCCATGGTACAGATTGCCCCATCCATTGAGCAGCTCGCGGTTTCGATCATCGGTATAATTATTCCCTTCAAAAGGGGCGGGGTGATGGTTTAGCCAGCAGGCGAATGCATGAAACAAGAACCGTTACCCCGAGGGTAGCGGTTTTTTTTTGAAAAAAACCAGCTTGTCAAGCTTGGCGGATCTGATCAGGAGGTGTGTACGTGAGACTGAAGGGAGCGCAGATTTTGATCAAGGCCCTTCTTGAGGAAGGTGTGGACACCATTTTCGGGTATCCCGGCGGTGTCGTTCTCGATATTTACGATGAGCTTCACAAGGGCCAGCTCCGGCACATCCTGGTCCGGCACGAGCAGGGGGCCGCCCATGCGGCGGACGGTTATGCCCGGGCCTCCGGCAAGGCGGGGGTCTGCCTGGTGACCTCCGGCCCGGGCGCGACCAACACGGTCACGGGAATCGCCACGGCGTACATGGATTCCATTCCCCTCGTCGTCTTCACGGGGCAGGTCTCCACGGCCCTCATCGGATCCGACGCCTTCCAGGAAGCGGATATCACGGGGATCACGAGGCCCTGCACCAAGCACAACTATATTGTCCGGCGGACGGAAGACCTGGCGCGGACCATCAAGGAGGCCTTCTACATCGCCCGGTGCGGCCGTCCCGGTCCGGTCCTGGTGGATCTCCCCAAGGACGTGGCCCAGGGCATGGCGGAGTACGCCCCGCCGGAGGCCTCGCCGGCCTCCTTCCGGGAGCCTTCCTATCTCCCCGATACGGAGGCCCTCCGGCAGGTCATCGGAATGCTCCGGCAGGCGAAGCGGCCTGTCATTCTCACCGGGGGCGGCATCATTTTGGGACGGGCCTCGGAAGACCTCCGGAAGTTCGTCCGGACGACGGGCGTTCCCATCACTTCCACTCTCATGGGCTTGGGGGCCTACCCGGGGACGGACCCCCTCTGGCTGGGGATGCCGGGAATGCACGGCACCTATTACGCCAACATGGCCGTGAGCCATGCCGATCTCATCATTGCCATCGGCGTACGGTTCGACGACCGGGTGACGGGCAGGCTTTCCGATTTCGCCTCCCAGGCGAAAATCGTCCACATCGATATCGATCCCGCCTCGATCAACAAGAACGTCCTCGTGGATCTTCCCGTTGTCGGCGACAGCCGGACGGTCCTTCACCAGCTGAACCAGATGCTGGAACAGGAAAAAGAGGCCGTCCCGGCGGATGATCTCCGGGCGTGGCTCAGGCAGATCAAGGAATGGAAGGAATATGCCCCTCTTTTCTATGGCACCGGCGAGAAGATCAAGCCCCAGTGCGTCATCGAAACCCTTTACCGGCTCACCGGCGGGGAGGCCGTCGTGGCCACCGAGGTGGGACAGAACCAGATGTGGACGGCCCAGTTCTATCATTTCAACCGGCCCAACCAGTTCCTCACCTCGGGAGGCCTGGGGACCATGGGATACGGTTTTCCCGCCGCCATCGGGGCCCAGATCGCCTGCCCGGACCGGACGGTGCTGGACATCGCCGGGGACGGAAGCATCCAGATGAACATCCAGGAACTGGCCACGGCGGTGAACTACAACGTCCCCGTCAAGGTTGTCATCCTGAACAACGGGTTTCTCGGCATGGTCCGGCAGTGGCAGGAGATCTTCTACGGGAGGCGCTATTCCCACACGAACATCAGCCAGGTTCCCGATTTTGTGAAACTGGCCGAGGCCTATGGGGCGACGGGTCTCCGGGCGACCCGGCCGGAGGAGATGGAGACGGTCCTGAAGAAGGGGCTTGAGACCCCGGGGCCGGTTTTCATGGATATGGTCGTCGATCCCGAAGAAGGGGTTTACCCCATGGTGGGACCCGGCGCCGCCCTGACCGAGATGGATCTGGGCAGGAAAAACGGATAGGAGCGGAAGAAACATGGAAGTCAAAGAACACAAGATGACCCTTCTGGTGAACAACAAGCCCGATGTCCTGGCCCGGATCGCCGGAATCTTCAGCGGAAAAGGGTTCAATATCGAATCCATCAGCGCCAATGTGACCCTGGATCCGGAGATCACCAAGATCACCCTGGTGACCAGGGGCAACACGGCCACGGTGGGCAAGATCGAAAAGCAGCTCCGGAAGCTTGTCGATGTCCTGGAATTCAACCTGGCCGGGAACGACAGGACCATCCTCCGGGAGATGGTCCTCGTCCGGGTTCCCTACCTCGAGGAGAACCGTGAAAAGATCCGGAAGGACATCGAGAATTTCCATTGCCGGACCCTCCGGATGGAGTCGGATCACTGCATCCTCGAGGTCACCGGCACCCTCGAGGAGATCGACTGGGTGCTGAAAGGACTCAAGCCCCTCGGAATTGAGGATCTCAGCCGGTCCGGGATTATTTTTCTCAAGTAGGCCGACCCTTCAGGGCCGCTTTATTGACCGTTCACGTTATTGATATTGCGAACAGACGTATGAAAAGGAGAAGATCCATGGCGAAGATCACCATCGGCGGCGTTACGGAAGAAGTCATCACGGCGGAAGAGTTTACCCTGGAAAAAGCCCGGGAAGTCCTGAAGGATGAAACGGTGGCTGTCATAGGTTACGGTGTTCAGGGCCGGGGACAGGCCCAGAACCTCCGGGACAACGGAATCCGGGTCATCATCGGACAGCGCGCGGGCGGAGCCACCTGGAAGAAGGCCCAGGATGACGGTTTCGTCCCCGGGGAAAGCCTGTTTCCCATCGAGGAGGCGGCGAAACGGGGCACGATCCTCGAGTACATGCTCTCCGATGCCGGGCAGAAGACCCTGTGGCCGGAAGTGAAACCCTTCCTGACGAAGGGAAAGGCCCTGTATTTTTCCCACGGTTTTTCCATCACCTACAAGGAGCTGACGGGGGTCGTCCCCCCGGCGGACGTGGATGTCATTCTCGTGGCTCCCAAGGGGGCGGGCCGGACGGTCCGGGCGAACTTCCTTGCCGGAAGCGGCATCAATTCCAGCGTGGCCGTTTTTCAGGATGCCACGGGAAAGGCGAAGGAACGGGCCGTCGCCCTCGGGATCGCCATCGGTTCCGGATACCTGTTCCCGACGACCTTCGAAAACGAGGTATACAGCGATCTCACGGGGGAACGGGGCGTTCTCATGGGGGCCCTGGCGGGGATCATGGAGGCCCAGTACCAGACGCTCCGGAAAAACGGCCACAGCCCGAGCGAAGCCTTCAACGAGACCGTGGAGGAGCTGACCCAGAGCCTCATCGGCCTCGTGGGACAAAACGGCATGGACTGGATGTACGCCAACTGCAGCACCACCGCCCAGCGGGGCGCTCTGGACTGGAAGGGGCGGTTCCGGGACGCCGTCCTGCCCGTCTTCGATGAGCTGTACGGCCGCGTGAGGGCGGGGAAGGAAACGGCCATCGTCCTGGAGGCGAACAGCGCGCCCGACTACCGGGAAAAGCTGGACAAGGAACTGTCGGAGATGCGGAACATGGAGATGTGGCAGGCGGGGGCCGTTCTCCGGGAACTCCGGCCGGAACGGCGGAAAAAGTAATTTCCATTGCGGTAAAAAAAGAGCGCGTCTGGAGGGATCATGAGAAGCGACGTCATGAAAAAGGGGCTCGAGCGGGCCCCCCACCGGTCTTTGTTCAAGGCCATGGGTTATACGGACGAGGAACTCGCAAGGCCCCTCATCGGGGTGGTCAATTCGGCCAACGAAATCATTCCCGGGCACATCCATCTCGACATCCTGGCACAGGATGTCAAGGCGGGGATACGCATGACCGGCGGCACGCCCGTCATGTTCCCCGTCATCGGGGTCTGCGACGGCATCGCCATGGGCCACGAAGGCATGAAGTTTTCCCTGGCCAGCCGGGAGCTTATCGCCGATTCCATCGAGGTCATGGCCATGGCCCATCCCTTCGACGGCCTCGTCATGATCCCCAACTGCGACAAGATCATTCCGGGGATGCTCATGGCGGCGCTGCGGCTCAACATCCCCACGGTTTTCGTGAGCGGCGGCCCCATGATGGCCGGTCTTTCGGGCGGTTCCCCGGCCGATCTCATCACTGTTTTCGAGGGGGTGGGAAAAGTCAAGGCCGGCAAGATCCGGCAGCGGGACCTGCAGGCGCTGGAGGATGAAGCCTGTCCCGGCTGCGGATCCTGCGCGGGCATGTTCACCGCCAATTCCATGAACTGCCTCACCGAGGCCATCGGCCTCGGTCTTCCGGGAAACGGGACGATTCCCGCCGTCCACGCGGCCAGGCGGCGCCTGGCGAAGAAAGCCGGGATGGCGGTCATGACCCTCCTGAAAAAGGGGATCCGGCCCCGGGACATCGCCACCCCCGAGGCGTTCCGGAACGCCATCGCCGTGGATATGGCCCTGGGCTGCTCCACGAACACGGTGCTTCATCTTCCCGCCATTTCCCGGGAAGGGGGGATCGTCCTCGATCTGGACCTCTTCAACGAGGTCAGTGCGAAAACACCCAATCTCTGCCACCTGAGCCCCGCGGGTCCCCACCACCTGGAGGACCTCCACCGGGCCGGCGGTGTTCCCGCCGTCATGAAGGAAGTCTACGGCCTCGGCATGATCGACGGCGGCTGCATGACCGTCACCGGTCATCCCGTTTCGAAAAATCTCAAAACCGCCGGCGTTCTGGACCGGGAGGTGATCCGAAGCCCGGAGAACCCCTATTCCGTTGAGGGCGGCATCGCCATCCTGCGGGGGAATCTCGCCCCCGACGGCGGTGTGGTGAAGCAGTCCGCCGTGGCCCCGGAAATGATGGTCAACGAGGGCCGGGCCCGGGTCTTTGACGGCGAGGAAAAGGCGATCCAGGCCATTCTCGGAGGGGAGATCAAGCCCGGGGACGTGGTGGTGATCCGTTACGAAGGACCCAAAGGCGGACCGGGGATGCGGGAAATGCTCGCCCCCACCTCGGCCATCGCCGGCATGGGACTGGACACCTCCGTGGCCCTTCTCACCGACGGACGGTTCAGCGGCGGCACCCGGGGGGCGGCCATCGGACATATCTCCCCTGAAGCGGCGGAGGGCGGGCCCCTCGCCCTGGTCCGGGAAGGCGATAAGATCAGCATCGATATTCCCGGAAGGCGGCTGGACCTGAAAGTCACGGCCAAGGAAATGGAAAAGAGGAAAAAAGCCTTGAAGCCCTGGGAACCGCCCGTCCGGGGCGGGTATCTGGGCCGCTATGCCCGCCTGGTCACATCGGCGAGCACCGGCGCAGCCTTCAAGGAGTGAGGGCGGCCCTTTCGAGGTCGCTTTTTATCGGCCGGTTTCATCATTGTAATGATCACGGAGAATGTGGATGAAAACGCGTATTACGGAACTCTTCGGAATTAAATATCCCATTGTTCTTTCGGGAATGAGCTGGATCAGCACCCCCGAGATGGTCGCCGCCGTTTCCAATGCCGGGGGACTGGGGATTCTCGCCACGGGTCCTCTGAACGACAAGGAGACGCGGAAGGCTGTCCACAGGATCCGGGAACTTACGGACAGGCCTTTCGGGGCCAATGCAACCCTTCTTTTCCCGGGGGCCAGGGAAAACGCCCGGGTCCTCCTGGAGGAGAAGGTTCCCGTCATCAACTTCGCCCTGGGGAAGGGGGACTGGATCGTCCGGGCCGCCCACGCCTACGGCGGGAAGGTTGTGGCCACGGTGGTCAGCGCCCGCCATGCCCTCCGGGCCCAGGAATTCGGGACCGACGCGGTGATCGCCACAGGGTATGAGGCGGCCGCTCACGGGGAGGCGGTGAGTTCCATGGTCCTTGTCCCGAGCCTCGCGGACGTCCTGAACATCCCGATCATCGCCGCCGGGGGGTTCGCCGACGGCCGCGGTCTTGTGGCCGCCCTGGCCTTGGGGGCCGAGGGCATCGCCATGGGGACCCGCTTCATGACCACGAAGGAAAGCCCCCTCCATGGAAACTATAAGAAGCTCTCCCTGGAGAAGGACGTCACGGATACCTACTACTCCAAACGGTTCGACGGCCTTTACTGCCGGGTGATGAAAACCGAGGGGGCGAGGCGGGCCCTGAAGAAGGGTTTCGACATTGTCGGGGCGTTCGTCAATTCAAAGGATATCGCCGCCCAGATGAAGCTCCCCTACTGGAAGATGTTTTTCGGCGTCCTCGCTTCGGGATGGAAAAACGCCTACCAGCTGGCCTATATGGCCAACGCCTTCAAAATCTTCCAGATGGCCACGGAAGACGGGGACGTGGAGAGGGGCGTCCTGCCCGTGGGCCAGGTGACGGGCCTTCTCCGGGACGAACCCACGGTGGCCGAGCTGATGGAGAGGATCATGAGGGAAGCCGGGGAGGTCCGCCGGCGGATCGATACGGCCGTGACCTGAAATTTCTGAAAAAGCCCGGATGCGGGCGGGACCCTCCGCCCGTACCCGGGCTTTCCGTCCTTATTCTCTCCGGCACGCCCCCACAGGGCGCTCCGGCCCTTATTCCGTGACAATGAAGAGGGGTTCGAGGATCTTCGGATCCTCCCGCTCCATGATCTCGAGGATCTCCCGGTGCATCCGCCGCTTCATCTCACCGAAGACCCCCCTCTTTTTCTGCATCGCCTTCGCAAAAGCCATGGTGTCCGACTTGAGTTCCCCGGCGCCGGCGCTTGCCTTTACGAAAACATGGTGGACCGCCAGTTCGGCGGCGCCGTAGCGGTTCCCCGTGAGGGCCATCTCGTTGAACTTGTATTCCGGGATGGCCTTCTTGAGAAAAGCGATCATGCCGGGAAAGAAGGGGATGTTGATGTTGATTTCGGGGAAGAAGAAAAAGCCCCGGTCGGCCCGCATGAACCGGAAATCGCAGGCGCAGGCCATGATGGCGCCGTTCGCCGCGGCGTGCCCGCCGATGCTCGCGATGACGGGCATGGGGTAGAGCAGAAGCCTCCGGAAGATCCTGTTCATGCCGTAGAGGAACTCCCGGATGGCATCGAGATCTCCCGCATTCTTCCGCCCGACGAGCCAGGCCAGGTCGATGCCCTGGGACCAGTTCTTTTCATCTCCCGAGGTGATCACCAGGGAGGTCACTTCCCGATCCCCTTCGATCTCATCCAGCGCCTGGAGCATTTCCCTGACGAAGACGGGATTGTGGCGGTTCTCGCCGTTGATCATGGAGATGACGGCGACGGTTTCTTCCTTGTTCCACTCGAGGACAGCCATGGTCCCTCCTTATGCTGAAAAATTTCGGCAAGTATAAGGGAGCTTCTCCAGCCTGTCAAGGGGGTCGGACCATGCCAACTTATTGAGAAAATAAGAAATAATGCTAATTCTGCCCTCTTTTTCTGCCTTGGAAGGCCTTTTTCGATCCCCGAAAGCGGTGATTAACTGAGGCCGGACACAGGATCGACAGGGCACGATCGTTCTTGTCGGCGCCGGAGAGAAACATTACATTTTTGATGGATGACTCCTGACTTGATTCCTGCCTGTCAGATTCGGCCTTTTCGGTGCCCCCGGCGGAGGTCGACCGTTATTTCCGGAAGCCCGTGGTTCCGGGCGATCCGTTTTTCCAGAGGGCCAGATGTGCCTGCGCGGGCCGGAGGCGCCGATGGCAGATCTTCGTAAGACCGGAACGGCGTTCGGCCTTCCGGAAAAAAAGTGCGGAGGTGTATTCAGAGCGCCGCGGCAGCCGCTTCATCCTTTTGTTTCGCCGGCGGCGGATTGAAAAGGCCGTTCATCAGAATGAACTCCCGCAGAAGGGTTTCGGAAGCCGCGGCCCGGTGAAATTTCCGGAGGAGTTTCCAGGTTTCCTCAATGGGGATGGGGCGGATATCCTCGACGGGGCAGAAGGCGGAATCGTAGATGGCGATGACGGTTTCCCCCCGAGTCAGACGGTCGATGATTTTCAGGTGGCGGGCGTATTCAGGGCAGGAAGGATCTCCTCCCCCGAAGGAGAAAGGATACAACCGGCAGACATCGGGGCGCAAGGGATAAATCCGGCATTTTCTGTCTTCCCCCGAATAGAAGAGGCAGGGGAAGGAACCTTCGGGTCTTTTTCCTGTGCGCATCTCCCGGTAGGTCCGGAAACATTCCGTAAAGGGTATATCGAGATAGACCGACGCTTCCTTCAGCCGTTCTTCACTGAAAATGGGGAGATAGGTCCGGCATCGCCTGCCGCACTGCCGGCAGATGAAGGGAATGAAAAGATCATAGCGGCTGAACTGGATCTTGGAAAAGAGTTTCTGGTAGGACATGGCGGCCACCTTTTTCGGCTGAACAAAATACCCGGCATTAAAAGGCGGTATTTCCCGATTGTGAAGGGACGGAGAAGAAGGTGAGGTTCCGTTCCGTGCAGGAAGGGCGTCGCATTAAGCAGGGGAGGGCGTGTTTTCATCCAGCGGTTTCTTTTAAACTAACACAGGTTGAAGGACGAATCAATCTTTTCCGACGATTTCGCTATTGACCTTTCCCCTGCCTTTTTCTATCGTGTCGGCTATGGAAAACGGGTCCCCGGGACACATCTCCTGCCGCCTCATGGAATGGTACGGCCGTCAAAGGCGGGATCTCCCCTGGCGGCGGACGACGGACCCCTATGCCATCTGGGTTTCCGAGATCATGCTCCAGCAGACGGGCGTCCATACGGTCATCCCTTTTTACGAGCGGTTCATGATCCGTTTCCCCACCCTTCCGGCCCTGGCCGGGGCGTCCCTGGACGATGTCCTGAAGGCCTGGGAGAATCTCGGGTATTACAGCAGGGCCAGAAACCTCCACCGGGCGGCCCGGATCGTTGCGGAGGAAAAGAAGGGCCGGATCCCCTCCGATCTTTCGGGACTCCTTTCTCTCCCCGGCATCGGAAAGTACACCGCCGGGGCGATTCTCAGCATCGCTTTCGGACAACGGATCCCTGCCGTGGACGGTAACGTCCGGCGGGTCCTATCCAGGGTGTTTGCCGTTACGGAAGCCGCAGACACCCCCGCGGGGGAGCAAATCCTGGAAGAACAGGCCCGGTGCCTCATGCCGGCGGATGAACCGGGCACCTTCAACCAGGCCGTTATGGACCTCGGGGCCCTGGTCTGCCTTCCGAAAAAGCCCCGTTGCCCGTCCTGCCCCCTTGAGGATTTCTGTGAAGGAAACCGCCGGGGCATTCAGGAAACACTGCCTGTGAAAGCTACCAGGCCGCCTCTTCCGACGAAGGTATTCATGACCGCCCTGCTGCGGAGCCTGGATGGCCGGTACCTGGCCGTCCGGCGCCCGGAAAGAGGCCTTTTAGGCGGCCTCTGGGCGTTTCCCACGATAGAACGCAATAACGGCGATCCGGCGACATGGCTGGGGGGACAGGCGGGCGTGACCGTTCTGAAGATGGGGACGCTTCCTCCCGTGCGGCACGGCTACACCCATTTCCGGGTCGTGGCTCACCCCTTCCTTTATCATCTCCGCGAGGCTGCTTCGGAGATCGGGGAAAGGGAAGGACACGTCTGGCTTCGACCCGGGGACTTCGACCGATATGCCTTGTCCGCCCTGGACCGGCGGATTTTCAATAACGTTCTCCCCATGGATAACGGGATCGCGGAACGGCCGGGGAGGAAGGGGATAAAATGACAGGATGGCCCCGACATCCCGAAATGGAATCTTCCCGCTATCTCGCCCTGCAGATTTTGAACCGCGCCGACAGCGAAGGGGCTTTTCTGGAACCGCTCCTCGATGCCTTTCTGAATCGCCGGACCTTCATGATGGAGCAGGACCGACGATTTCTCACGGACCTCGTGTACGGGACGGTCCGCATGAGAAGCCGCCTGGACTGGGTCATCAGGCATCTTTACCGGGGAAAGACGGCGCAAATGGAAAGGGTTCTGAAAAATCTCCTCAGGCTCGGCCTTTATCAGATTATGATGCAGGAGCGGGTTCCCGATTTCGCCGCCGTCCACGAGTCGGTGGAACTGGCGAAAAGGGTTCTCCCCGGCCGGGAGGGTCTTGTCAATGCGCTTCTCCGGAACGCCCTCCGGAAGGCCGGGGAGTTTCCCTGGCCGGATCGCATGCAAGATCCCGAGGAATTCATCTCCGTCTATCACTCCCATCCCCGCTGGCTCGTCCGCCGCTGGCTGAAGCATTATGGCGCGGAAGAAACCGTTCTTCTCTGCGAGAAAAACAATGTGCCCCCCCCTCTCACCCTCCGGGTCCATCCTGCCCTCAGCCGGGAACAGGTGATCGAAGAGCTCCGGAACCTGGAGGTCCCCGCGGGGCGGGCCCGTTATGCTCCCCGGGCCGTGATCACCGACGGCCACGGCGCCCGCGTCCGGGAATACGTCCTTTCCCGGAGCGATCGGGTCACGGTCCAGGACGAGGCCTCCCAGCTCGTGGCGGGACTGGTCGATCCCCGGCCGGGAGAGGCCATCCTGGACCTCTGCGCCGGGACGGGGAGGAAGACTTTACAGATGGCCGAAGAAATGAGAAACAGGGGATATATCCTGGCCGTGGACATACACCGGAGGAAAGTGGAAACCCTCAAGGAAGCGGCCGGGGGCCGGGGATGGTCCATCGTGGACACCCTGGCCGCCGACGGGACGGCCGACCTGGGCCCGGACTTCCACGGGAGATTCGACAAGATCCTCCTCGACGCGCCCTGTTCCGGTTCCGGGACGGTGCGGCGGAAGCCGGAAATCCGATGGCGGCTCGGGGAAGAAGACGTGATCCTTCTGACCCGTCTCCAGGGCAGGCTTCTCCAGGGCGCGGTCCGGTACCTGAAGCCGGGAGGGAAGATCGTCTATGCCACCTGCAGTCTCCTCCGGGAGGAGAACGAGGATGTCGCCGCAGCCTTTTCCGGGGCCCGGACGGATTTCCGGTGGCTCGATCTCACCCCGGTCCTGCCCGGGGAACTCCTGCAGGGGAACCGGGTCTTTCGGACCTTTCCCCACCGCCACGACATGGACGGCTTTTCAGCCGTTGTTCTTCAAAAATCCTGACCGAAAGGAGAAAAAGGATGGAAACAAAGGTTCCGACCCGGGAAGAAGCTCTGGAGATTCTAAAAAAATACAACAAAAACGATGCCCTCCTGAAACACGCTTTTGCCGTGGAGGCCGTGATGCGTTACATGGCGAGAAAACGGGGGGAGGATGAGGAGATGTGGGGGGTCGTCGGGCTCATCCACGACCTGGATTACGAACGCCATCCCGAGGAGCATTGTAAAAAGACGCGGGAGTTCCTGGAGAAGGAGAACTGGCCCGAGGAATACATCCGGGCGGCGGTATCCCACGGCTGGGGCCTTTGCTGCGACGTGGAGCCCCGGACGACCCTCGAGAAGGCCCTTTACGCCATCGATGAACTGACGGGCCTTGTGGCGGCCAACGCCATGGTCCGCCCCTCGAAGAGCGTTCTCGACATGGATGTAAAATCCCTGAAGAAGAAGTGGAAATCGCCGGCCTTCGCCGCCGGGGTGAACCGGCAGGTGATTCAGCAGGGGGCGGACAGGATGGGCGTTTCCCTGGAGGAACTGATGGAAGACACCATCATGGGGATGCGGGAAGCGGCCGACCGGATCGGGCTCCGGGGATCCGTTGAGGGCTGAGAGTCGATTCCATGATTCGCATCGTCCGGGAAAAAATCACCTGCGGCATCTGCGGGGAGAATGACGCCGTCATGTACTGCGGGGGCTGCGATGTCGCCCTGTGCCGGGAAGGCTGCCGGCTCGATCTCTTTGCCCATGACTGCGGCAGCGTCGATCCCCTGGTTTTGTGCCCTTCCTGTGCCGAGGATATCGACCTGAACCCCTGGGGCGGGAAACGGCCCGGCTGAACCTCTTTTCCTTTACCGGACGGCCCGGGGGACCTTTTTCAGGAAAAGCATGAGGCCCGCCGCGACGAAGAGAAGGATCAGGTTGACCGTCCACCCGTAGGTGTAGGTGCCGAAGCGGTCAAAGAGCCAGCCTCCCAGGAAGGGGCCGATGCTCCCCCCGATACCGACGACGAAAAACGTGAGGAACCCGTAAGTCGACCCGAGGATCCGCCGGCCGAAACGGTCGGAAAGGAGAATGGGCATCATCGGCGCAAGGGATCCGTATCCGAAGCCGAAGACGGAGGCGTACACGATCAGGTCTGAGGCGTCCTTCACGCGGATCAGCAGAAGAATCCCCAGGGCCATGAAAAGGAAACCCAGGGACGCCGAGTATTTGGGGTCTTTCAGCCGGTCGCTGACCCAGCCGAAGAAAAACCGGCCGAAAATGCTGGCCATGCCGATCACGCCGATGGACGATGCGGCGATGATCCCGTCGATCCCGAGGTTTTCCCCGTAGGAGACCTGGTGGACGAAGACCGTCATTTCCGCCATGACGGCGATGCTGAAACACAGGACCATGACCCAGAAGGGGACCGTCCGGAAAGCCCGCTGGGAGAAAACACGGTTCTCATCGGGGGGGATATTCCCGGGGCCGTTCCCCACGTCCATGGCGGGGGGGATCCCGTCGGGCAGCCATCCGTGGTCTTCCGGCGTCTTTTTCCCCATGAGGATCTGCGAAAGGGTGATGCCGATGACGACGATCAATCCTCCAAGAACAATGAAGCCGGACCTCCAGCCGAATCGCACCGTCAGGAATCCCGCCAGGGGGGTGAGCGCCAGGGTGCCTAATCCGATGCCCATGGTGGTGATCCCGACGGCGAGGCCCTTCTTCTTTTCGAACCATTTCCCCACGGATGAACTGCTGACGACGACGCCGATTCCCGCCGATCCGAGACCGCAAAGGATTCCGTAGTAGAGGTAGAGTTCCAGGGGGGACCGGAGAAACCCCGTCAGGATGAAACCCGTTCCGGTGAGAACGGCCCCGAAGGTCATGATCCACCGGGGGGCGAGACGATCGAGGAGCCGCCCGGACAGAATGCCCCCGGCGGCATACATGAAGAGGTTGACCGAGGCGCCCAGGGAAAGCAGGGTCATGCTCCAACCGTATTCGCCGAACATGGGTTTGATGAAGACGCCGAAGCAGTAGCGCGATCCGTAATTCATCGCCAGGATCAGAAAGGAACCGGCGACGACGAACCACCCCCAGTAAATCCCCCTTTCCATGGCCCGGCCTTGACTTTTGAAAAAAATCGACCTATCCTCCTTGCGGATAATTGAAAGCATCTTATAGGGCAAGACCGTCAGGAATTCAATATCCTAATATCCGTAGCCGCGTGACCAGCCGGTGAAGCAGGGGGGTGATCTTCCCGGCCCCGTCTGAAGGCGGGAGAATGCTACATCATCGGCGAAATGCCCGGCATTGCCGGAACGGTGTCATATATGCCTGTGTCTTCATGGGAAAAGGGAATTCTATCCAATGACAAGGTCTGATCCCAGGGTGTATCGGAAAAAAAAGTTTTTCGAAGGCCGGAAGGACGAAAAAAAGAAACACCCGGACAGCAGGCCGCCGACAAGATTCAAGCCCGAGGCCGAGGCCGCCCTGGGCGAGGTGTTCCGGAAGATCGGAAAACCGCCGGACGCGCCCTTTTGCCCCGACCCGTTCCAGGTGGAAGCCCTCGAAGCCGCGAGGAGGACGGACTGCCTGGTCATCGCGCCCACCGGTTCGGGAAAAACCTGGATCGCCGAAGAGGCGATTCACACCATTTTCGAGAAGGGCGGGAAGATCTGGTATGCCTCCCCCTTGAAAGCCCTGACCAATTCCAAGTGGGTGGAATTCGGGGAGCGGTTCGGCCGGGAGAACGTGGGCATCCTCACGGGGGATACGAAGGACAACGCCGAAGCCCCCATCATCGTGGGAACGACGGAAATTCTCCGGAACCAGCTCTACGACGTGATGCATGAAGGGGAAAACCTGGACTGCGAACTGGTGATTCTCGACGAAGCCCATTTCCTCGGCGACCCCGACCGGGGCGTGGTCTGGGAAGAGATCATGATGTATCTGCCCCGGCGGGTGAATCTTCTCCTGCTGTCGGCCACCATCGGCAACGGAGAGGAAATCGCCGCATGGCTCCGGGAGATCCGGGGAAAGGAATGCGTCGTCATCAAGGAGGAGGGACGGCCCGTTCCCCTCTATCCCCTCTTCGTCCATCCCTCGGGGCGGGTGATGCCCCTGTTTCATCAGAGACGGCTTTACCCCAAGGTGAAATCCTTCATCGAAGAAGGGAATAACGGTTTCAACCGGAAACGAATCTTCACCCGCTTCAACGAGATCCTCCAGGCCCTGGCGAAGTTCCGCCTGCTCCCCGCCCTTTTTTTCCTCCAGTCCCGGTCGGAATGCGACGCCGCCGTCGGCATCGTCCGCCAGGGCACCTCCCGGTGGAAGGACGAGGATCTGTTCGAGCGGGATCTGGGGGAACTCCTCGAACGATTCCCCTACATCCAGGATCACAAGCAGTTGAAGGCCCTGTGCCGCTTCCGTGTGGGCGCCCATCACGGCGGCCAGCTCCCGGCCTGGAAATTCCTCGTGGAGGCGATGATGAAGAAGGGCCATCTGGACGCCGTGTTCGCCACGGCCACCATGGCGGCGGGGGTGAATTTTCCGGCAAGGTCGGTGGTTCTCTTCAATTCCGACCGATTCAACGGCCACGCCTTCGTTTCCCTGAACGCCACGGAACTGCATCAGATGACGGGAAGGGCGGGCCGGCGGGGCCAGGACAACATCGGTTTCATGGTCATCGTCCCGGGCCGGAACATGGATCTGGAGCAGGTACGAAAAATCTATTTCAAGAAACCGGAGAAAATAGAGAGCCGCATCGGAAACGATTTTTCCATGATCCTGAATCTTCTCCTTTCCCATCGGCCGGAGGAGATCCGGGACATTTTCGAACGCTCTTTCGCCGACTTCCAGAACCTGCGGGCGGGAAAAAAGGGGAGGGCGGATCTCTGGAGAGACTTCCGGAAGCACCTCGACTTTCTCCGTCAGGAAGGGTTCGTCGACGATAAGGACCGCCTCACCGACGACGGGCTCTGGGCCTCCCGGCTCCGGCTCGACCAGCCTCTTCTCATCGCCGAATGCCTGAAGAAGAAGGTCTTTCCGGAACGGGACATGGCCCTCCTTTGCGCCATGATCGCCCCTTTCGTGTACGACCGCGAGCTGGACATCCCCGTGAAACGGAAGGAGACGCCCCGGAAGCTCAGGCAGGCCTTCGACCGAATGGTCGTGTCCGTGGGCCCCCTGGTCAAGAGGATGCGGGAATCGGGATTCGAGGTCAGCCCGCTTCCCTTCTGGACCTCGGTCATCCTTTACGACTGGGCCCGGGGCATGGGATGGGAAGAGGTCCGGGGCCGGTGGCGCATCTCCGACGGGGACCTGGCCATGCTCATCTCCCGGACGGCGGACAACCTCCACCAGGTGGCCGCGCTCCGGGAAACCCACCCGGCCATGGCCCTCCTGGCGGCGGAAGGCCGGCGGGCCGTCCTCAGGGAACCCGTGGTTTTCGAGTAAGGGAATTCCCGGGAAACGGAGAAGTACAAAATTGTATTGACAGAAGAAGGGGTAAAAGATATAAGCTTCCCTTCAACCTTCGCGATGGCGCGTCCCCATCGTCTAGAGGCCTAGGACATCGGCCTTTCACGCCGACGACCGGGGTTCGACTCCCCGTGGGGACGCCAAAATAATAACAAGGGGTCAGGACGAAATTCCGGCCCCTTTTTCTTTGTCTAAAAGTCGTCCCCCACACTATCCCCAACAGGCCGGAACGTTTTTTTTACTTTGGTCGCTTCAGCAATGTGCAACGGTTTTCTGAGCGTTTTTCTGTAAATCCCGTCCGTTCCCATTGATGTTTCCCTGGTGAAAGTCGGGATTCTATGGTGGCTTCCTGCCCTGTCAAGGCCACCGCCGACCACATTGTCCATGATCTTTGGTATTCACCAGGGGAAGAAAATTCATTGGCATCCTTTCTGTGCAGTTACTTACTGTCAGATTAATTGTTTAACATCCTGCTTCTTCTTTATAATTTGAGATTTAAAAGATATCCCTAAAGTTTTGCATACCATAGACGGTAGTTCAGGTTTATCTGAATCCGATTCCTCTGCAAAACCGATTATAACCGTGTTGCACGGCGTGCCCTATTGAGGCACAAATTGCGACCCGGATATGATTCTAATTGACAATATTACATTTTATGTACATTCTGTGCCCTCAGAGGACACAATATGATTCTGAAACATAACAGCCCGCTGAAGATCCTCGGCCCCCGGGCAGCATGGCTTGTCACATCGCTCCACGGAGAAAACAAGCCGGTTTTTCGCCTGGAAGACGTCCATCGAATCCTTGGTCTGGAGGAGCCGTCACAGGAAGATCAACTTATGGATCGACTCTCCCCCATGACGGCTATTCTCTATTCTGCCAGTGCCTTTTTACAAAGTTCCGTTATAAATATTGGATCGATTGCCTCATCCCTGCAGAGCTTCCGAAGATTCAGATAACACATGGGACAGAGGAAAACCATGGCTTCAGCTTTAACCCTTTTTGCGTCGTCAATATTCCATTTTTTGACGCTCATTGCCCGTTCCTTGTCGCGGGCCATGAGCGGAGCACCGCAGCAGAGTGCGTTCATTCTTTCATACTTCCTCGCCGGCCTTTCTACACCGAGAATTTCAAAAATTTTGTCAAGGTAAATATCCTTTCCTTGTGTGTAGCGCGAGGCGCATGGGGACTGGTAAGCGACACGCATGGGAACTGCTTTGAGCTGATCCTGGCGCTTTCCGAGTTCCCGATAGAGGTATTCAAAAATATGGACAGGGTGGAAAGGAACTTTCAGGGCATATTCCTGAGCTAGAGTCGTCAGCATCGTGTAACAATCATCGTGGAAGCATATGACTTCTTCAGTTCCCAGAGCAGCGAGGTTATCGATGAATCTCTTTGCCTCCCTCTCGACAGGGCTGGGCTTTCCGAGGTGAATATATCCCACAGTACAGAAATAGTCTGCACCTTCGACAATCGTTAAATCACTAAAAAGAGGATTGTCCAGAAGTTCACGGACCATATCTCCCACTATGCAGAGATTCAGCGCGGGTTTACCTTCCTTGCCCTTTTTTACGACAGTTGGCATATTATGAAGCTTGGCGAAATTCTGCATGGACTGCCCGGGTATGCCGAGGTCACCTGTTTCTTCCTGACGCTGGTTTATCAAATCGAATGGATTGGCCTGTGTTGGACAGACCAAATTGCAGGATGCACATGTCACACAAAACCCCACAATGGGTGGCGTTCCTCCCGAAACAAGCTCTTTCATTTCTTTCTGTGCCCGCTCAAGGTTGTATTCCACATAAGGACAAAACTCCAGGCACTTCCCACATAAGTTACATTTTTCCCGATAAAACATATATTCCTCCATTTGCTCCGTACTCGGCAGTTGTCATCGCATGCACATTGATTGCGCTTTTAAATGATTACTAACCGTCTCATATTTAACCGGACATATTCTATAAATGATGTTATAACGCCGTCATGAAAGCGACAGATGCCGGAAAACTGAAAAGGGATCGGCTGACGGACTTGCGTCGTCGTGGTGTTGCGGCGGCACAGGATGGCGAATCCCCGGCGATGGTGGCCAAGATACTCGGGGTTGGCGTCAGCACTGTTTTTGGATGGCTGGCAAAATACCGGGCAGGGGGTTGGGGTGCCCTGCGGGCCCATCGTCGGGGAGGCCGGAGGCCGAAACTCGACGCTGCTCAGTTGAAGTGGGCGTACGATACGGTAACGACGAAGGACCCTCGGCAGCTTCGTTTCTCCTTCGTACTGTGGACCAGCCGCATGGTGGGGGAGATGATCGACAAGCAGTACCGCATTCGGTTGAGCAAGGCGTCGGTATGCCGCCTGCTGAATCAACTGGGCCTGACTCCACAGAAGCCGCTTTGGCGTGCCTTTCAGAAAGGTCCGGATCGGGGGGTGTAGAAATGGCTTTCGGAGGAGTATCCGATGATCAAGGCGGAGGCCAAGAAACGAAAGGCGGTCATCTATTTCGGGGATGAGGCCGGTGTACGTTCCGATCATCACGCCGGTACCACTTGGGCGGTACGGGGCAAGACTCCCATCGTGTAGACGACGGGCGCCAGGTTCGGTCTCAACCTTATTTCTGCGGTCTCCCCCCGGGGGGAGATGCGATTCATGACCGTCGAGGGAACGGTCACTGCCGCAGTCTTTGTCGAATTCCTCCAGCGTTTGCTGTACAACGCCGACAGGCCGGTGTTTCTGATTGTCGATGGTCATCCTGCGCATCGTTCCAAACTGGTTTCCAATTTTGTTGCCGCTACAGATGGAATGCTCCATCTGTTCTTTCTTCCCGGATATTCTCCTGAGCTTAATCCCGACGAGCAGGTATGGAACGACCTGAAGAATAACGGCCTTGGAAGAAAGGTCATCGCCGGCCCCGATAAATTACGTTCAGAGGTGCTGTCCCACATGCGAAGTCTTCAGAAAAGACCTTCAAGGATTCGCTCTTTTTTCATGATGCCCGATACACTTTTTGCTGCTGCTTAGCTCCCGACAATTATGAGACGATTAGTAACTTTGCCCTGTGAGCAGTTGATCTTTGACCGACAAATTGAAATCGTTGCAGTGTGACCATATTCGCTAACTATGCAGTCTATCTCACTTCACCTGCTGTTTTCCGGCAACTGAACCATAACCACTTCGCCCTTGGCGCAGATATTTCCGTTTGCGGATAACGTCGCACTAATCGTGACTTTCCGGCCATTTAATTCCTTAACTCTTCCCCTGAGTTCCAAATCCACCCCTATCGGTGTCGGTTTCAGAAAATCAACTTTTATCGACGCAGTAACAAACCTGGAAGGAGGATGTTCATCATCCAATGAAAATCCATCCGCTTTCAGTTTTGCGGCAGATGCAGTTGCAGCGCTGTGACAATCAATTAATGAAGTAATAAGTCCTCCGTATACATATCCTGGAAAACCACCTGTATAATAAGCCACGGGTGTATAGTGGCAGATACTTTCATCTCCGTTCCAGTAACTTTTAATGTGCAATCCATCTTCATTGAGTCGTCCGCACCCGTAACAATTTGAAAATTCACTGAGATAAAAATCCTGTATGGCTTTAACGGTCATACTATCACTCTCCTTCGTGTCATTTCAGAAACCTATTATTTGATATTTCATGTGATATCCTTTACATATTCATCAAACAGAAAGATTTCGCTTTCTATGGCCCAATGAAATTTATCTCAAGTTGCAGTCTTCCCGCCAAATTCCCTAAAAAAATGCAGGCAACTTCAATGAGAAACATAAATGTTCAGGGGAGTATTAAGGAACAATGACTTATGCTATATTTAGCATAAGTCATTGTCAAGTAAATAAATGGATTGTATCGTCCTTTCCATAGCCTTCCTTCTCTTCCCTCTTTCAGCCCTGGTTTGGTCCGGGAAATGCGTCGGGATCCAGGACGGCGACACGATCACGGTCCTCAAAGACGGGAAAGAGCAGGTCCGGATCCGGCTCTATGGTGCTGATTACAACGTTATTTTAAGATTTATTTAAGGTATTATTCTGACTGAAGGGGGCCTGTTTTTTCGGTTGTTTCTCAAAAGCTTTTTTCTTTTTCGGGCGGTTTTTATCCCAGTGATGCAACCGCTCGTCGGGGGTTAATTCCTTCGGCGTGTTTTTCTGATTCCGAGTTCCCCCCCATGATTGTGGTCGGCACGACCGGTGGCATGGTCCCGGGAAGGGTTTATGGATAAAGGCGTGTGCGGCCGTGGGTGAGGCCGAGACGGCGGAGGATGCGTTGGATGGCGCTTCGGGAGGGCACGGGGCGTAACTCCAGGGATTCGATTTCCCGGCGAACGGCGGCGGGCCCGTGGGGGCGGCCCTGGTTATAGAGGCGAAATCTCACCAGGGCGACGATTTCTTCGATTTCAGCCTTGCTGAAGGATAGGGAGTCCATAGGGGTTATTCGTCGAAACAGCCTTTGTGACGCCGGGGGGTGGAGATGGCGTCATCCCCGCCCCCCCCCGGTATTTTCGTATCTTATCCCTCCAGATTTTTTACCTTGAGGACCATGTCCGCCGTGACGGTGCGTTTTTGATCGAACAGGGCATAGGTGAGGGCCTGTCTGGAGGAGATGGGCCTCGTCGATGATGTCACCACCGATGATAAAAGTTCTCTGAACACCGGGATAAAAAGTCCCCCGTGTTGAAGAAAAGGGTATACCTTCAGAGTAGTTCCAATACCTGGAGGTGCCCGATGATCAACAAGGAGGACTGGTTTATGATTGAAGCACAGATTGAGAAGGGTGTCTATCAGAAAGACATAGCGGAGACGCTGGGGGTTCATCCGAACCGCCCGCTCACGTACCTCCGGTGAAAATCTGTTTTGCTGTTTCATGACCCCATCCTCTCACAGAATGAAGTCTCCGACAATCCCGGGGCGGTTCATTCCCTCCGGGCGTTTTTCTGCGACGGATATATGTCCCGGTAGGCTTTTCCCAGAACGCCAGCAGGACGTCATGAGTTTCCAGCTCCAGTTCCAGGTCCCGCCACATGCTGCGATAATCCTCACCCATGATGCTCTCCTATCTTCGTTTCGATCAGACTTTCTCCCGGAAATGTTGACACTTGTGTATGTCGGGAAACGTGCGAACAGGAGACGTACCCTGCTGCTTTACTCCCGAAAAGTCCGGCGATGCGAGTGTATGCATTCAATATGGCTATATTACAAATATTTTAGGATGAATTATTATCGTGACGTATTTCTCGGATCTATCCTGTCTGACTATTCATGGCTGTGAGGTGGTCAACATCTTTGCGAGATGCGGGAATCACGAGGGTATATTTATTCAGATTTATTATTTGACGAATAGTCAAAATGTATGTAAGTGGTCAAGCAATATTTCGATTGGGTTGAGCATGGGCTTCGCGGTATCGGTCTTGTGCCCCCGTTCCCAGACCCATGAGAATCGGGAGAAGCGCCTCCCGGGAGGAGGCTCAGAGATGAACAGAAGCGGAAAAATCATGATCGTCTGTCACTGCGTGTTGAACGCAAATGCCAAGGTCATTCCCCTCGCCACCGTCGGCGGCGTGTTCCATGAGGAAATTTCCTCCTGCCTCGATGGAGGTTACGGCTTATTTCAACTGCCCTGTCCCGAACTCTCCTACCTCGGTGTGAACCGGTGGGGAATGACGAAAGAACAATACGATCATCCGAATTTCCGTGCCCACTGCCGGGATGTCTTGAAATACCCGTTCATTCAAATTCAGGCTTTGGTCCAGGCCGGGTATCGTCTTGAAGGGGTACTGGGAATGGATGGCAGCCCCAATTGCGGGGTGACACTGACCTGCGAGGGGTACGAGGGTGGTGAACTCTGCTCGACGGAAAGAGTGACCTCGCAGAGCCGGTCGCTTCGCTTTGTTCCCGGGAAAGGTGTGTTTATGGAAGAACTGGTCGGGATGCTCGGAAAGATCGGTATTCAACCGGAATTGTTTGCCATAAGGGAGAAAATGGACGGTTTTTAAAAGAGAGAGGAGACGAAACGTATGGACTCACATCGATGGATGGTTCTGGGGATTATTGCTTTTCTGGTCATGGGGTTTGCGGGGAATGCCGTATCCGATGACTCCTTCAAAAAGGTCGAGGACAGAGGGGTCATGATTGTCGGTTTGTGCGCCCAGTATCCGCCTTTTGAATCCAGGAGCGAGAAAACCGGCAAACTGGAAGGCTTCGATATCGATCTCGGAAAGGCGCTTGCGGAGAAAATGGGTGTCGAGACCCGGTTCATGGATGCCGAGTGGCAGGGGCTTCTGGGGGGGTTGAAGAAAGGCGATTACGACATTCTCATTACGTGCATGTCCAAGTCGGAGACCCGCGGGGAAAACGTCAACTTCACCGACGTATACTACAAACTTCCCGATGTGATCGTGGTACGAAAAGATGAGACGGCCATCAAAGGAAAAGCGGAACTGAAGGGAAAGACGGTCGGTGTCCAGCTCGGCTCGGCCAGTGAGCTTCTCGCCGACGCCACGAAAGACACGTTCAGGGAAATCAAGCGATACAACTACAACCCGGAAGCGTTCACCGATCTTAAGTTCAAACGCATCGACGCCGTGCTGGTGGGCTATGCCTACGCGGTCAATCAGATGAAGACGGACCCCTCCTATAAAGTCGTGGGCGAGCCCCTTTCGGAAGCGGACGTGATCATGGTGCTTCCCAAGGGTGCGGACGACCTGACGGCCCGGGTCAATGCGGCTCTCCGAAAAATCAAAGATGACGGCACCTATCAGAGGATTCATGACTATTGGCTGAAAGTCGACTAAATCGAAGCGCCGCATTCCATGGGTGGATTCCAGTTCGAGCTTCTCATAGATGCCGCGCCTCTGCTGATCGAAGGCCTCCTCGCTACGGTCGTCATATCGCTTGTTTCGTTCTGCCTGGCCCTTCTCATCGGGTTCGCGGTGGGGATCGCCCGTTCCGAATCGTTGCGGGCGAGGCGTTTCCTCTCCCCATATGTCGAAGTGTTCAGAGGGACGCCCCTCCTGATCCAACTCTTTTTCATATATTACGGCCTGCCCTCCGTCGGCGTGACGATGAACAACTACACCGCCGCCGTGGTCGGGCTCGGGCTGAACGGCGGGGCCTATATATCCGAAATCATCAGGGGAGCCCTTTACTCGGTGGAAAAGGGGCAACATGACGCCGCCCGGGCGCTGGGGCTCTCCTGGCTGCAGTCAATGGTGCACGTGATTCTGCCCCAGTCCATAAAGGTGGCCCTTCCTTCCCTGGTCAACGCCTTTTCCGCCCAGTTGAAAGAATCCTCACTGGTGTCCGTCCTGGCGATCACCGAATTGACTCGGATAAGTCAGCTGATCTATACGCGGACTTTCCGGGCTTTCGAGGTGTACCTGGCTGTCGGGGCGCTCTATTTCGCCATGATCTACGCGGCATCCCACCTGGCCCGCTACCTTGAAAGGCGGGTTCAGGTCGTTGACCGCTTCATTCGCTGATGATCGGCCTTTCGTGTTTGCTTCAGGAAGATTCCATATATTACTGGGGAAAGAGTTTCGCCGATGGTTTTCTTCCGTTTTTTAAAAGGGATTGTTTTCCACAATGAATCTCGAGAATCGGTTGCTGAGGCAGATTGCGGGATCTTCGTATTTGAAAACACCTCAGAGGTCATCCAGCCTCCGAGGAGGCCATGGAATCTATTGGGGGCACCGGGGATACCCTGACCGGCATGGTCTCCCTTACACCCCGCCATCTTGACTTTTCAGTGAGTCAGGGGCATGTTAAAAAACAGCTTGTCGTCAGAATGTCAGCAGCAAATTTGAAACATCCCGGTGAGAGTGTTGCCAGGAGCAGGTGATTGAAACGATCAGGCGGTCCAGTATTGCCTACTCATACTCTCAGGTGAGAGTGTTGCCAGGAGCAGGTGATTGAAACCCCAATGGTGAGAGAGGAGAAGGGCTTTGTTTTTTTTGATCCGTAGAGAAACCGTTTTAATGAATGGAAGGTCAGTCGAGTTGTTTGGTGTGAAAGATTAAAGGGATCGCTGGAGGATAGGAGGACGTCATGAAGCACGGTGCGAGAAACACAATCACGGCTAAGGTGAAGTCCATCAAACAGGGCGATATCATGTCATTGATCAAATTCGATGTCGTGTCTGCGGTTGAAATAAACTCATTTGGCGGGTGATCGTCCGATATGATCCATTGATCAAATTCGATGTCGTGTCTGCGGTTGAAATGGCCTCTGTCCTCACTGCGGAATCAGTGGAAGAAATGAATCTCAAAGTGGGGGACAAAGTCCAACTCATCATCAAGGCGGTGCATGTCCTGCCGGTCAAGGAATAACGTTTCGATTCGTTCTATCAATGATCGCGAAGGTGCCGCAGTCAGCCCGGATTCAGTGTATGATCGAAGCTCGCTGCGGCGCAGGCATTTCAAGAGGTGCCGTTAATCAACCTTTTTGAGGAGACAGGTCCGTATGTTTGAATTGAACATCCCCGGCTGCAAGACACTCCTTCTTCACTTCTTGTGCTCGATTACAACGGGACGATCGCCCGCGATGGTCGCCTCATCCCCGGAGTTAAAGATCTCCTGGCGGAACTCTCAGAAAGCCTCGCGATCCATATCGTTACGGCCGATACATTTGGAAGCGCGCAGAGAGAACTGAAGGTCATCCCCTGTAAAATTACAGTCATTGGGAAAGAGGACCATGCGCGGGCCAAAGCGGACTATGTCAGGAAGCTGGAGGCGAAACAAACTGTTTGTACAGGAAACGGCAGAAACGACGCCTTGATATTCAAGGAAGCGGGTCTTGGGGGGGAGGTCACACAGATACACGAATTGTCTGAGATGCTCAATCGGATCAGTACGGTCAGGTATTGAACCGTCTGCGGGCCGGCAACACAAAGAACCCTTGACGAAAGGGAGAATCCATGAAAGCTGTAACCAGCGTCTGGCAACCGGGATCAATGAGAAGACATGAACATGCCAAGTACAGCGTCCGGTAATAATCTGGTCCGTGGAACCCCCGACCGGGCCTTCCCCGAGTGTTCAGGCCGACGTCCCCCGCTTCGCAGGCTGCTTTTCTTTCTTTTCCTGCCGCTGCTGTTGATGCCTTTTTTTATTGGCGCCTGTGCTTCCCCCTTTCATGCATCGCGATATCCTGCGGGAACCGTCATAGAGATCCCGGAAGGGGTTACGGGCGGCAGTACTCAGGCTCTCATTGTTACGGAAGAGGGGTCCGGGTTCTTTAAAATGAATATGGTTTATGCCGTCCAGAAACAGGCAGACCGGTGGCTGGTGGCTTTTGAACCCTGTTCCGCGGTCGTCGGCAGAAACGGTTTCGCGCCGGCCGGTGAAAAAAGGGAAGGAGACGGACGGACGCCCTCCGGCATGTATCGACTGTCGTATGCTTTTGGTTATGCCCCGGCGATCGGCACAAAAATGCCTTATCGTCAGGCGTTGGCCGACGATCTCTGGGTTGATGACCCCGGAGCACCGGATTACAACCGATGGGTCAGGCGGAGTGAAACCTCCGCCGGCTCTTATGAGAAGATGAAACGCGATGATGGTCTTTATAAATATGGCGTTGTCGTTGAATACAACACCGATCCGGTCGCCAGGGGTCTCGGCAGCGCGATTTTCTTCCATATCTGGAAAGGTTCGCATTCGACGACGTCAGGATGTGTTGCCGTGTCCGAAGAAAACATGCTTGGAATCCTTGCCTGGCTGAATCCGGAAGCAAATCCCGTCATAATTATCAACCCTGGCCCGATGATTCCCCTTTGCGCCCATGGGGGGAAACGGCGGCGGGTTCCGTCTTGAAACAGGGTTTCCCGCGGGATTCATTCGATCTTCCCGCCCGATTCATGGACCGAAGCCCCCCCTTGCTCATGAGCTTATGTTCAAGCTTCGGGTTTGTCAATTAAGGTCCGGGCGGCCGGGATTATTTATGTTCCTTGACCGGGCCAGGGATGGCGCGAGGTACCGGTATACCCACAGGGCGGTAAACACGCCGATGAAAGCGCCGAAGAGCACATCGCCGGGATAGTGCGCCGTGACCGCGATACGACCGAGGCCGACCAGCGCGGCGGCGCCGATCAAGGGAATCCATCGGTGTCGGAAAAGAACGGACAGGGCGGTCATGACGGAGAAAGCCCGCAGGGTGTGGCCCGATGGCGTGGAATTCAAGGCCCATTCGGTAGAGAAAAAATGAAATCCGTATAAGTTCTGTTCAAACAGCATGACCGGCCGGTACCGCGCCAGGATGATCTTCAGCCCCTCGCCGATCACGATGGCGGCGGCGCAGCTGAGGCACACATAAAAGAGGGGCATCGTCCAGGGGCGTTCTTTTCCCCCGTTGGATACAACACCGATCACGGCCGTCAGGAGGCCCAGGGAAAGACCGGTTTCAACGAGGGGACTGGAGGCCAGACCGGAGACGGCCGAGCCGAGCGTATGAACCCGGCTGCCGGCGAAGCGGGCATGCACCCACAGGTCCACCGGGCGGTCGACAAAGATGAAAAGAAGAACGTAAAGGAATGCGGTCCCGACAAATGCGAGGACGGTTTTCGACGGCAGCCTTTCCACGGCCGGTTTCCTTCCTGTTCGGGCGGTTCGGGCTCTTTCCCACGGTGCAGGCCAAAAGCCCGCCCTGTCCGAGCCCACCGGGGCAACTCGGCTGAGTTATGGATTTTCCCGGTTCAAAAATCAAGGATATTTTCCGATTTCTCCGCCGGCTTCGCCATCCTCCGCGCGGTGACCCACGGACGGCCTTCATCCGAGGCTGTCGAACAGGGCCTCCACCCGGGTCCTGATCTGCTCCGTGTCACCGTCCGAATAATCCGTCTCGATCTTGAGAAAGGGAATCCCGTGCCGCTCCTTCACGTGATTCATGATTTTAAAGGATTCGACATTATAGGAGTGACAAGCGTGGAGAACGGCATCGATGACGACATCCGGCCTGAACCGATCGATCAGACCGTCCGTGGCCTCCAGTCTTTTCAGATTCGGCGTCATGCATGAGCAGGGAAGCGTGAGGTATCGCCGCGCGATCGCGGCGATGGGGTCGTCCGTTCCCTCCTCGAAGTCGGTCATGAAGGCTTTCATTCCCGTGCAGGCGTCCATGGCCGTGACCACGCCTCCCGCTTCCTCGATGATCCGATAGACCTTCAGCGAGTCTCCGCCGAGCGGGCAACCGGTGACGAGGACACGGGGGGCCTCTTTCCTGCCGCAGTGAATTCCCTGGCTGACCCTCTTCTCCAGGGTATTAATGGCCGCCTCCAGAACGGGGACCGCGTCCTCCGTGGAAGCCACCTGGGCGAAGAGTCCCAGTTCGTAGCTTTCTTCCCAGCTGAGAACGGGCGGCGTTCCGGCGGAATAATCGTAGATGCGCCTCATCAGCCTGTTCTTTCGGTTCGTCGCCCTGAGTTCCTCTTCGATACGGTCATCCGACAGGCGGCAATCGAAGGTTTTTTCGAGGAAGGATCCCACTTTCCTGATCATGGCGGCCCAGTTCCTCCGGGCTTCCTCCTCGTCGGGAAGCTGCGGAAGATCCATGACGTGCATGGGTTTGTAATGGGAGATCAGTTCGAACATCTTTTTCTTCCCGTCGCAGGTTGTTTCGGCAATCACGGCATCGGAAAGCCCGAAGAAGGGGCAGGTGTCGGTGATAATGAACCCGTAGCTGGATTTGATGAGGGGGCAGAGGTTTGCCGGAAGAACGGCCTCCGCCGGCGGGATGGTCTTGTTGGCGAAGGCGCACAGGATGGCCGGCACGGCGCCGGCGGCCCGGATGATTTCCATGGGGGCGTATCCGCAGTAAATCCCGGCGACGGGCCTGCCCGCCATCCGTTTCGTCTGAATATACTGGAGCACCCGCTTTGTGGCCTCCCCGGCGAACTCATCATTGATCACATGAACCACGTCGGTTCTGTTGAAAGGCATTTTCCCCTCCTGTTTTAAGTCTGTAAAGGTTATTTTATGAATCCGAAGCCATGAGGGCGCAGCCGAGGGCGCCCACGATCTGGGGGTCTTCCGGGACGACAAGGGACCTGCCGAGATGTTCCTCGATCTGGGACCGCATGCAGGGGTTGAGGGCGACCCCGCCGGCAAAGACGACGTCGTCCCGGACGGTCACTTTTCCAAGGAGGGAAACGGCACGCTTTGCCACGGACTGATGGATTCCCAGGGCGATTCCCGGCCTCGACGACCCGCGGGCGATCATGGAGATCACCTCGGACTCGGCGAAAACCGTGCACATGCTGTTCACCGCCTCCGGTCTTTCCGCCGATCCGGCGGCGTTCATGAAATCCTCCAGCGATAGTCCAAGGGCTGTCGCCATGATCTCGAGGAAACGCCCCGTGCCGGCGGCGCATTTGTCGTTCATCTGGAATTTTACAATTTTCCCCGTCCCGTCCAGGGAAATGGCTTTCGTGTCCTGTCCTCCGATGTCGAGAATGGTCCGGCAAGGCCCGTGCAGGGCCGTGGCGCCCCGGGCGAAGGCCTTGATCTCGCTTACCGTTTCGCAGGGGACATAGGCCTTGAGCAGGTGCCGTCCATAGCCGGTGGCGATGATCCGGCCGCCGTCCATTCCCCGCAGCATCTCCCGGCACAGGGCCAGGGGGTCATAGGTGTTCACCTCTTTTCGCTTTACCGAGATGCCGGCGTTATCGCAGACCACGAGCTTGATGGTCCGGGAGCCGATATCCAGGCCGATGCCCCTCATGGATGAAAACCTCCTGGATGGCGGATGTCCTTGCCCCGTTTCCCATGGCGAAGCCGGAAAGGCCGTCACGGGACAGGCGGGATGGCCGTGCCGGGGGCTTTGGCGGAGATCCTCCGGGATGACCGGTTTCTCACCGGCCCGCCGCATGCGGTTCATGGGCGGTGAAACTCAGTACATAATAATATTATATATGTCAAATAACTAATAACTATAATGTGGATGGGAAATTGCAGAATAACGTTTACGTCGTGTCGACGACGGGAGAAGGCATGCGGGGGCTTTTCTCTATCCGGTGGAGGCCCTCCGTCTGGCGTGGCCGCCGGCATACATCCGCAGCGGGATGATGAGGCCGAAGAAGGGGAGAATGTACAGGGCGGCCACCGTCGGTTCCAGGGGGCCGAAAAACCGGGCGGCGAAGACGATGATGAGGACGTTGTTCATGTGGCCCAAGGTAATTGCGCCGGCAAGCTGGTTTTCCGTGGACTTCCGGAACATGCATAAAATGCCGACGCTGCAGTAAATAGCCGAGAGAAGGACGGCGATGAACCCGGCGGTGAGGATCGTCGCCGGCTCCCGGTGGAAGAAACCGGCGTAACGGGAAAAGATGCCGAGGTTGATGAGGGCGAAAAGAGAAAGGGAGAGGGGATACCGCACTTTCAGGATTTCTTCCAGGCCACGGGGCGCCCACCTTCTCAGGCTTTCCGCCGCGAGGAAAGGGAGAAACACGATGAGGGCGAGCATCCGGACCATGGCGGGCAGTGAAATGTCTACAGCCCGGCCCAGAAGCAGATTGATGAGTGCGGGAAGCGTGAAGGGGATGAGAAGGGAGGTCACGACCACCATGACCATGACGAGCGCCCCGTTGGCCCCGACGAGATTGGCGATGAAGGGGGCCACCACGCCCGTGGAGACGCCCGAGAGAAGAAGGGCGGCGACGGCATAGGAAGGCGCCGCGACCCTGAAAATGCCGTAGATGACCAGGGGCAGAAGAACGATTTTCAGAAAAGTCAGACAGATGATCATGGGAAAGGCGTTTTTCAGGGTGGACCAGAGGGTTTTGAGTTCGATGGAGAGGAAGCTGAGGAAAAGGAGAATCATCAGGCAGTAAAGGGGGAACTCCCGGAAATAAAATCCGAAACGGGGAAAGAGAATCCCTCCCGCCATGGACAGAAGAACGACCAGAAGAAGGAGGATATCATGAAGGCGGGTCATGGCTGGAAAAGCAGGAGATTGATGAACGACAGGATGATCCATCGAAAAAAGTCGATGACGGGATCCAGCACATGGAGAAAGAGCAACCCGATAATGATCAGAAACCCGTAAGGCTCCAGTTGCAGAAGAAAAGACTGGAGACGGGCCGGGAAAAACCCCATGAGAATCTTGGATCCGTCAAGGGGCGGAATGGGAATGAGGTTGAAGGCCGCCAGGATGATATTGATCTGGGCCATGTAATACAGCATGGTGGCGATGATGCCCCGGGGATCCGGAGAAAGGGCCTGCAAAAGAAAAAGAGAAATAAAAGCGAGGACGAGGTTGACGGCGATTCCCGCCGAGGAAACCAGGATCATTCCTTTCCGGTGTTCCCGCAGGTTGGCGAAATTGACGGGAACGGGACGGGCCCACCCGAAGCCGAAGATGAAGAGCATGAGCGTTCCCACGGGATCGAGATGCTTCAGGGGATTGAGGGTCAGACGGCCCGCCCGTTCGGCCGTAGGGTCTCCCATCCTGAGAGCGACCCATCCATGAGCCGCTTCATGGAGGATGACGGAATACAGAAGAGGCAGGGCGATGAGAAGAAACGCCGCCGGATCCCGGATGAGCAGGTTAATCAGTCCCATGGTTTCGCATTGCCCTTCCCACTCTTTTTTTGAGGGTATTCCCCCCGTTTACCTGTTCACGTTTTCCGCCAGGATGGCGTCCTCATACATGATGTGCCCGTAAAGGGGGCTCCAGGAGCCGTCCGAACGGCGGTCTCTGGCCACATGTATGGTGTAGATTTTTGCTTCGTCCCCCCCCTTTCCCGCCACCTGGGCGGTGACGTACCAGGTGACCCGGTAGCGCAGCGCGGTGCGGGTCGTATCGGTCCACTCGGTGACCCTTTCCTCGATCCAGTCCGGTGAGACGATGGACGTCCTCAGGATCCGGACTCCCGGTTTTTTTTCCGCCAGGATCCCCTGGGCCTTGTCCCGGATCTCATCGGCCCCTTTTCCGGTGAATTTGTCCGGACTCATCCGCGTTTCCGCAAGCCGCGCTTTCCGGATTTTCCCGTCCATTTCGAGGATGCGGGCGTATTTCCCTTCGGCATCGGAGACTCCGGCGTCATCGACGCCCAGGATCTTCGACGCTCGGTCAAGGAGTTTTTTCGATCTTCCGATGACATCTTTATCCATGGGCAGAGGCGGCGTTCCCGTTCCGATTTTCGCCGACTCCTCGCTGCTTCTCCGAAGAAGGAAATCGATCTGGGTCAGGGCCTCCCGGAGATAGGTCTCGCCGGCGCCCTGAAGGGAACCGGCGAAGGACTCGATCTGATACTCCAGCTGGCGGGCGATTTCCTTCAACTCGTCCGTTCCGTCCTCCCCCGGGCCTTCCGTCCGGTAGCTTTCCATCCGGGTTTGAACTTCGGTGTAAAGAGCGGCCCGCCGGCCCATCTCCTCGTCGTCCCCGGTGAAGCTTCCGATAAAATACCGTTTCGGGTCGTATCCGGGCTGGCCCATCCCCGTCACATAGGGTTTCAGGCGGTCCTTCCAGACCGCCGATTCTTTCGCCGCCTGCTCGGCCTTCATTCCGGCCTCCGCTTTCCGCGCACCCTCCCGGGCTTCCGCGTCCGCCACCATATTTTCAAAGGACTGGAGGTGTTCCTTCGTGGCAACCGCGTCCTGGTGATCGGGAGGGTATTTGCCGCCGTATTTTTCTTCGATTTCCCTCATCTGTTCCAGCGCCCTGTCGAGGGAACGCCTCGCCGTCCGAACACTGCCCTTGGCAAGCCATCCCCTTCCGTTCTCAATGGAGCTGTTCACGCCTTTCAGTCTCGATGCCACGAAAGAAGGCATGGCCATTCCTCCCGTCGCCCCGACGGCGGGAGCCTTTGCCGGGGAGGGTGACGCAAAGACGGTCCCGGCGGTTTTTCCCAACTTCCTGTCGATATCCTTTCGAAGTTTCCTGGCTTTACCGTCCAGCCCCCTGGCCCTGGCGGCCGCGGCGGAGTCGCCGCCGGTCATGGCCCGGGAAATCAGGTCTTCCGCCTGCTGAAGCATATTGTCCGCTTCGGTCGCTTTTCCGTTGAAATAGAGTTTCTGGGCATCGCGGATGAGGGTTTCCGCCGTACCGATATCCGCCGGGGCGATCCCGGCGGTCAAAAAAACACCTCCCAGGATGAGCAGGGTGAAAAACCACATGAATGAACGGGCCATGGAAAAACCTCCTTTCCGGCATGACGGGCCTGCGGGACGAAAGCGGCTGTTTGACAGCCCTTACGGCGGCCGAAATACCGGGGGGATTGTACATGTTTTTGAAAGATACGTCCATCCCGCAAAAAAAGTACAATTCACGGCATGATTCCCCGCCGCAGTCCTGTTTACAGACTTTGTGGTTCTTCCGGAAAGGGGATGGGCGTTTTTTATGCACCTGTCTCTTGAATTATCGACAAAAAAGAGGTAGCAGTGATAAATTTTGTTATTTTGCATTGATCCTGCCATTGAAGTCGTCCGGTGGGCAGGCGAGGTGATGGTTATGGTTCCATCTTTTCTGGTGACCGGCGGCGCCGGGTTCATCGGTTCCAATATTGCCGAAAGCCTGGTGAGCAAGGGTATTCCGGTCCGCGTTCTCGATAATTTCAGCTCGGGTAAGCCGGACAATCTGGATTTGGGATATCCCGATTTCATGGAGATTATCCGGGGAGATATCCGGAATCCCGATGACTGCAGGAAGGCCGTGAAAGGGATTCGTTACGTCTTCCACCACGCGGCGCTGGTTTCCGTCCCGGAATCGGTGCAGGATCCCCGCCTCGTCCATGAGGTGAATATTTCAGGAACCCTCAACATGCTCCTGGCCGCCCGGGAAGCGGGGGTGAAACGGTTTATCCTGGCCTCTTCCTCGGCGGTGTACGGGGATGAGCGGGAACTCTTTTCCGGAGAGGACCGCGGTGTGTCGAAAGGGGAATTCATGCGGCCCCGTCCCCTTTCCCCCTACGGCGTGACGAAGCTGGCCGGGGAGGAGTTCTGCAGGATATTTTATCAACTCTACGGACTTGAAACCGTTTCCCTGCGGTATTTCAACGTGTTCGGTCCCAGACAGGACCCGTGGTCGGTTTATGGGGCGGTCATCCCGAAATTCGTCACCGCCCTTCTTGAGGGGGAAAGGCCGGTCATCTTCGGGGACGGTCTCCAGACCCGGGATTTTATGTTCGTGGATGATATCGTCCGGGCAAATCTCCATGCCTGTTACGTCCCCCAGGGGGTGGCCGGGAAAGTGTTCAACATCGCCCGCGGGAAGCCTCTCACGCTCATCGACCTTCTCAAGAATATCCAGGAGATTCTCCGATCCGATATGGAACCTGTCTTTGCCGATGCCCGCGAGGGGGATATCCGCCACTCCCGGGCCGATACCGGTCTTGCCCGGGAGATCCTCGGGTTCGAACCCCTGATCCCGATCCGGAAAGGCCTGGAGAAGACAATCCGCTGGTATGAACTGAAGGCGATTCATGGCAAGAAGGAATAGAGGAAGATTCCCATGGCGGAGGGGATGCTGCCGCATCGCTTCCGTTTTCGCCTTCCTTTTCTGTCTTTCCCCCGTGGGCTGCTCCATCCATGGCGAGGATCAAAACGCCGGGGCCCTTTCTCTGGACGTAAAGATCGGCCAGATGCTCCTCGTGGGCTTCCGGGGGCTTACCATCGACGGCGGTCACCCCATCGTCGAGGATATCCGGGAACGTCATCTCGGCGGTGTCGTCCTCTTCGATTACGATGTTCCCGGGGGCTCGCCGGTCAGGAATATCGAGTCGCCGGGGCAGGTGCGCGCCCTCGTCGAAACCCTCCAGTCCCATGCGGCCATCCCCCTTCTCGTGGCGGTTGATCAGGAGGGCGGCCGGGTCTGCCGGTTCAAGGAGAAATTCGGATTTCCCCCGACCGTCTCCGCGGGGTATCTCGGCCGTCTCAACGATCCCTCGGCGAGCTACCGGCATGCATCGGTCATGGCGAAGACCCTGGCGGGGGCCGGTATCAACCTGAACCTGGCCCCGGTGGTCGATCTCGATGTGAATCCCGGCAATCCGGTCATCGGAAAACTGGAGAGGAGCTTTTCGGCCGATCCTGGGATCGTGGCGGAAAACGCCCGGGCGTTTATCCAGGCCCACCACGATCAGGGGGTTTTGTGTACCCTGAAACACTTTCCCGGCCACGGCAGCTCGACCGTGGATTCCCACCTGGGGATGGCGGACGTCACGGACACCTGGTCCCCCCGGGAACTCGTGCCTTATCGGGTCCTTCTCGACGCGGGGATGGCCGATGCGGTCATGACCGCCCATGTCTTCAACGCCCGTCTCGATCCCGAGTACCCGGCCACCCTTTCCCGTTCCACCGTCACCGGCCTTCTGAGGCGGGAAATGGGTTACGACGGCCCGGTCCTTTCCGACGATCTGCAGATGAAGGCCCTGTCGGAGCACTACGGGTTCGAGACCGCCGTCGAGAAAGCCGTCGAGGCGGGCGTGGATATCCTGATCATCGCCAATAACTCCGTCTATGACGAAAACGCCGTTGCCCGGTCGGTCGCCGTGATCCGGAATCTGGTCCGGGAAGGAAAGGTCCGTGAAGACCGGATCGACCGGTCCTTCCGGAGGATCCTGAAGCTGAAGAAACAATCGGGGCATACTGCCCGATGAACCGGGGGAGCGGAGGACCCTCTTTCCATGGGACCCATGGACATCCTGGAAGAGGCAAGCCGGGAGGTGTTTCCCTGAAAAGGGAGAAACCGCACGGCCGGGGAGGAGAGGGGGGGATGAGTCCCCCGAACCGTGCGGTCTTCCCGGAGGAGAAAGGGAGACGGTCTATCTTTCGAAGGAGATGACCACCAGGCCGGCACCGGCCCGCTTCACGAGAACCTGAACGGGTTCGCCCTTCCCGCTCCGGGACATTTCTTCCTTGAATTCAACGGTGCCGTTCACGGGTTTCCGGTTCACCTCGAGGATCAGGTCCCTTTCCCGGAAACCCGCCCGGTCCGCCGGACTTTCCGGGGCCACTTCAATGATGACGACGCCTCTGGCCCCGCCGTCCAGACCCATCTGCCGGGCGAGACCGGGTGTCAGGTCCCCGATGGTGAGACCCAGGGATTCACGGTCTGCCGGCTTTACCGCTGAAGCGGTTTCCCGTTCCGGCCTCTTCCCGATTTCGACGGTCGCCGTGACCGGCCTGCCGTCCCTGTATATCCGGAGAGTCGCTTTCTTCCCCACGGAAATCGAGGCGATGGCCTTTGACAGTTCGCGGCTCGTGGACACGTCCTTTCCGTCCACGGAGATGATGATGTCCCGGGCCTTCAGGCCCGCTTTTTCCGCCGGTTCTCCGGGAAAGACTTCCGCCACCAGCGCGCCCTTTTGATTCTGGACCCCGTAATATCCGGCAATCTCCGGCGTCAGGTCCTGAATGGCCACCCCGAGCCACCCCCGGGTGACCGTGCCGTTGGTCTTCAACTGGGAGATCACATCCTTTGCCAGGTTGACGGGGATGGCGAACCCGATGCCATGGCCGTTGGCGATGATGGCCGTGTTGATGCCCACGACCTCGCCCTTCAGGTTGAGGAGGGGGCCGCCGCTGTTGCCCGGGTTGATGGAAGCGTCCGTCTGGATGAAGTCGTCATAGGGCCCGGCGCCGATGACCCGGCCCTTGGCGCTGACGATTCCCGCCGTGACGGTCTGTTCCAATCCGAAGGGGCTTCCGACGGCGACCACCCAGTGACCCACGTCGAGCCCGTCCGAGTTTCCCAGGGGAAGGGGGGAGAGATCCGAACCGCCCTCGATCCGGATCAGGGCGATATCCGTGTTGGCGTCCCGGCCGACGACGGCCGCATCGAATTCCCGGCCGTCGGCGAGCTTCACCCGGATTTCATCGGCGCCGTCGACCACATGGTTGTTCGTGACGATATAGCCCTCCCGGTCAAGGATGAACCCCGATCCGAGGCTCCTTTCCTTAAATCCCCGGTCCTCGCCGCCCCGGGGAAAGGGGCCGAAGAAATCCCGGAAGGGGTCCCTGTCCTTGAAGGGGCCTCCGAAGAAATGCCGGAAAACCGGCCCGTCGCCTTTCATGGTTTTGACGGTGCTGATGTTGACCACCCCGGGTTTGACCGCCTTGGCAAGATCGCTGAAGTTCGCCGGGACGAGAGGGGCTGCGGAAACGACGGTGGCCGGTGTTTTCCCCGGGGAGTCGAACGCCAGGGCCCCGAAACCCCCGGCGGCGAAAAGAAGGGTCAGGATGACTCCCGCGGCCAGAGACCTTTTCATTTTAAGGTTGATTTTCATGATAAACCTCCCTGGATGAGAAATTTTCTTTCTTTCCGGGGAGAATACTGCAGGGAAGGTTACCGGACGATGACGGCAGGATTACAAAAAGGTAATGTCGACGGAAGGTCCACGGTGAAGGTACTTCCCTTTCCGGGGGTGCTTGTCACGGAGATGTCCCCTCCGTGAGCCCGGGCCACGGCCCGGGCCAGGCTGAGACCCAGGCCCGCCCCTTCCCGGGACCGGCTGTGGTCGCACCGGTAGAAGCGGTCGAAAACGTGGGGGAGGTCCTCCCCGGAGATTCCCACGCCCGTGTCCTCCACGGCGAGGTTCACCCGGTCGGGGCCTTCACGATGGAGGGTCACCGCGACAGCGCCCGGAGAGGGGGTATACTTGATGGCATTGTCGATCAGGTTGGCCACCATGCGCTGGATCTGCCGCAGATCCCCGGAAAACGGGACGGATCCGGGGACGGCGCAGGCGAGCCCGATTTCCCGGTCTTCCGCCAGGGGCTGGAAAAGGTCGCAGGCCTCGCGGACGACGGCGGCAAGATCCATGGGGGCGCTCTCCTTCCGGTCCACCCCCGACTCCATCCGGGAGATCAGAAGCATGGTGTTGACCATATCGAGAAGGCGGTCGCACTCCTCGATGATGGAGGCCGCCATGGTTCCGTATTCCTCCGGTGACTTCGCCGTCGTCAGGGTCACCTCCGCCAGCCCCCGGATGGCCGTGACGGGGCTTTTGAGATCATGGGCGATGCTGTCGCTCATTTCCCGCATGCCCGTGACGAGTTTTTCGATTTCGTCGAGCATGTCGTTGAAGGTCCTCGCCAGCTGTTCGATTTCGTCCCCTCCTCCTTCCACGGGAACCCGCTTTTTCAGATCGTCCCGGGAGATGAGCCGGGCCGTCCGGGTGACCGTTTCCACTCCGGAAAGGGCCTTCCGGGCCATGAACCAGCCCATTCCGGCGGCGATGAGAAGAAGCAGCCCCGCGGTGAGAATGAAGATTTTCTGAAAAACGGTGAGGAACCGGGTGAGGACTTCCATGGACTGGCCGACCTGGAGAATCACGCCCGGCCCGATGAAGCCGTAGAGAACCCGGACCCGGTCCGCCCGGCCCGGAAGATGAACGGTGCTGAAAACCGGTCTTTTATCCCGGAGAACCTGCCGGAGGGCCTGTTCGTCGACTCCGATGTCCTGCCAGTAGGACATGCTGGAGGAGGAGAAAACGTCCCCCCGGGCGGTGAGGAACCGGAAGAACACTTTTTTGACGCCGCCCGCCTGGGATTCGGCCATGGCCAGGGCCTTTACCGAATCCGCTCCCTCCAGGGAAAGAAGGGCTGAGAATTTCCCGATCTGTCCGTGAAGTTCCTGGTCGGTCTGCCTTTCCAGGACGGCCGTGATGAGAAGGTAAAAGAGGGAAAAGGCGATGACCGTGGAAAGGGCGAACACGGCACCATACCAGAGGGTGAGGCGGAAGGCGAGGGTCTTACGAAACAGTATCGTCGTCCCGGAGAACATACCCAGCCCCTCGGACCGTTTGGATGAGTTTCTTTTCGAAATCCCGGTCGATTTTGTCCCGGAGACGGCAGATCCGGGCTTCGACGACATTGGTCATGGGATCGAAGTGGTAATCCCAGACGTGCTCCATGATCATATTCCTGGAAACGACTCTGCCGGTGTTCCGCAGGAGGTATTCGAGGAGGGAGAACTCGAGGGGCTGAAGGTCTATTTTACGTCCTTCCCGGGTCACCTCCCGGGTGAGGAGGTTCATCTCCAGGTCTCCGGCGGATAGACGGGTGGGCTCGGCGGCTCCGGTGGACCGCCGGAGGAGGGCCTGGAGGCGGGCCAGGAGTTCCGAGAAGGCGAAGGGTTTCGTCAGGTAGTCGTCGCTTCCGGACCGGAGTCCCCGGACCCGGTCTTCGAGGGTCCCCCGGGCGCTCAGGATGATGATGGGGAGGTTGTTCTTCTCCTTTCTCAATTTCTCGACAATGGTGAGGCCGTCAAGCCGGGGCAGCATGATGTCGACGATCGCCCCGTCGTAGGGTTCCGTGGCGGCGAGATGGTATCCCGTCTCCCCGTCTGCCGCGTGGTCCACGGCAAAACCCGAGGCCCTGAGACCCCTGGTGATGAACGAAGCGATTTTCATGTCGTCTTCGATGAGGAGGACCCGCATGTTCATGCCCTTCTTGCGTCAATCCCGGAGACCTTCGTTCCGGGCCATGATCGTTTTTCGATTTTTTACGAGTTCGTCAGATGAACCATAATCGAAAAAGAGGATTATGACAAGTTGAGCCGATGGCGGAGGTGCTTCGATTTTCAGTCCAGAGAGAGGAGGCGGGTCCGGAGATTGGTTTTTCGGCCCCGGAGGTTGAGCTTGCCTCGAATCCGGTCCCGGTGGGCCTCGATGGTCCTCTCGGAAAGGCCCAGGATCCTCGCGATCTCCTTGGTCGCTCTTCCCTGCTTGATGAGATTGGCGATCCGGATTTCCGAAGGGGTAAAGTTGAATTGATACAGATTCGAATGGCTGATGAAGGGGGACACGATGTTTTTCAGGTTGCTTTCGATCACCTGAAGATACATGGTTTGATCGTCGCTCAGATGGTCCGACTTAAGTTTTTCCATATAGGGAAAGATAAGTTCCCGGACATTGGCGACGATGTTCCCCTGGAATTCCATCTGATCCTGTTCCCTCTGGTTCAGAATCACCCGGAGCGCCGTATTGATCTCTTCCAGGAACCGCGACTGTTCCTTCAGTTCCTGTTCCCGGTGGAGGAGCATCCGTTCCGTTTTTTCTCTCGCCTCGATTTCCAGGACGAGTTTCCTGTTTGTTTCCTCTGCTCTCATTGTTCTCGATTGAACAAGCCTTTCCAGCTCGTTCCGGTGTTTTTCCAGTTCCTCCCGGCTCTCCCGGAGGGCCCTTTCAGCTTCTTTCCGGCCGGTGATGTCCCGGATGATGCCGCGGAATCCCGTCGGGTTTCCCTTGTCGTCCACGGTGAGGGACACGGAAGATTCGATGACGACCCTGGCCCCCTCCTTTCGGACGATTTCCCAGTCGACGGCCCGGGTGGATTGACCTGTCCGGAAAACGGCGTTGAAGGTGCTGAAGATCCTTTCCCGGTTGGGGCGGTCCGTAAACTCCCGGTAGTTCATGGAATTCAATTCCTTCCGGGAGTAACCGGACATGCGGCATAAACCGTCATTGAAAAAAGTGAGGTTTCCTTTCAGGTCGACCTCATAGTACCCGTCCTCGATGCTTTCGAGGATCGTCCGGTACCTCTCCTGTCCCTCCCTCAGGGATTCCTCCTCTTTCTCGCGGCGGGCGATATCGAAAATGGCGCCGACCAGCCCGGCGGGACGACCTTTCCCATCGAGGAAGGCGGCCTGGCAAAAAAAGATGTTCTTCCCGTCGCCCGCAACGTCCGTCACAAGCCTTTCAGACACCCGGCGGCCCGGATTCCGGAAAAGGGCATCATCCATTTCCTTGCACTTCACGGCGATTCCCCTGGGAAAAACCATGAAGGCGGTCTTTCCGAGAATCTCCGTTCTGCTTTTCCCGGTGAACTCTTCAAAGGCCCGGTTGCAACTCAGGAACCGGCCCCGGATGTCCTTGGAAAAGACGGGGGTGGGCAGGGCTTCAATAAGAATGCTCAGGTGGGGATCAGGGCCGGTCGACATGGATTTCCCGCTGTTTATTTCATGATGTGGCAGTCCGTTCCCGTTTCGGTGGTTCAATATGAGAGAAAAGAACTCCCCGTCCGGTTCTTTTCCCTCCGGGAGGGATCCTGGGACGGGAAAAATCCGCCGGCAGGATGGTTGGATGGGTGCACTATGGAGGGTCCCTTTCAAAAAATCAATACGCTTTAATTACCGTATGAATACCTATATTATATAAGCATTAATATGAAAAGAACCTCCTCCTGACGTCATTTTTCCTCCTGCCCGGCACTCTTGCCTCCTGGGTCACAACCCTGTATAAAGACAGACGGCTTCGCAAGAGGTCCACTTGAGGGTGCATCCGGAATCCTTCCGGGAAAAGAGGATCCGAATATGAAAAAATGGTTTCTTATCTGCACGGGCTGCGGCCGTTCTTACCCCGTCGAAAGGGTTTTTCCCCGATGCGATGCCTGCGGAGAGCCCCTTCAGGCGGATTTCCCCGGGCCCGGCAAAATCCGCGGGGGGAACCCTCTGGATCAGAGAATTTTAGAAAGATACGCCGATTTTTTCCCCTTCACCACCCTGGACGGAAACCTGTCCCTCGGAGAGGGATTCACTCCCCTGATCCGGTCGTCAAGGTTGTCAGGGAGGTTGGCCCTGGCGGGCCTTTATTTCAAAAACGAAACCATGAACCCGACCTGGTCCTTCAAGGACCGTGGGACGATCGCGGGAATCCAGCACGCCGTCCAGGCGGGGTATGACACGATCGGAACCCTGTCGTCGGGCAACATGGCCGTGTCGGTGGCCGCCTATGGGGCCAGGGCGGGCCTGAAGACCCTCGTTCTCGTCAGTGCCGGCATCCCCGCCGAGAAGATCGCCCCCATCGCCATCCACGCGCCCGTCCTCATCAAGGTGGACGGCGATTACGGGGAACTCTATTTCGAAAGCCTGAGGATCGGAAGGGAAAAAGGGATCTATTTCATCAATTCGGACGTTCCCCTCCGGGTGGAAGGTTCCAAGACCATCGCATTCGAAATCTGCGAACAGCTCCTGTTTGACGGGCCCGACTGGGTGGTCGTTCCCACGAGCGCCGGGGGCAATTTGAGGGGGATCGTCAAGGGATTCGAGGAATTCCAGAGATCGGGTCTCATTTCGGAGATGCCCCGATTCGTTTCCGTCCAGGCCGCGGGGTGCGCCCCCATTTACCGGGCCTTCATGGAGGGTTCTGAAAAGGTCGTCCCGGTGGCGCATCCCGAAACGCTGGCCCATGCCATTGAGAATCCTTATCCGCCGAGCGGCAACGAAATTCTCCGGAAAATGCGGCGGGCCGGGGGAAGGGTTGTGACGGTGACGGATGAAGAAATGATCCTGGCCCAGAGGCAACTCGCCGGTGAGGGTATTTTCGCCCAACCCGAAGGGGCGGCCTCTCTCGCGGCGGTGAAAAACCTTGTGGAGGAAGGGCAAATTCCGGCGGGGGACCGGGTGGTCTGCATCGTTACGGGAGGCGGGCTGAAATATGGCGCTGCCTTCGAACACCACCGCTTCAACGTGGCAGGATGCCCTCTTTCCTCCCTGGACGCCTGTATCGCTTCCGTTCTTCAGCGCCTCCGGGTGGAATGACGTTCCAGGGGATTGATCAAAAAACTCATGAAAATAAAATTCATGAAAAAAGACTTGACAACCGGTTTGTTTGGGCTATAATTTACCAACATAGTTGTGCCACGAAAGGGCAAAACCGTCGAAAGGCGGTGGCGCAAAGCCGCGGGTCTAAAGCGTAAAGCCATGACAGCCGGGCTGCCGAAGGGCTTTTCATGTAAAGAGCCTCAGGATTAAACGCCCTTGAGGTTTTTTTTATTCCTCATCGGGTTGTATGAATTGACGGCCCCCCAACCCGTCTTCCCCCTCTCATACAACCCGAATTTTTTTATATTTTAAATAGGGGACGTCCTTAAATAATTCAATAACTCGCGGTATTATATCAATAATCGATAGGTTACGATATTAAGATCGAGGGTTAAATTAAGATGGAAGCCGGGGGATCTTTACGAACCCATATCCGATGCCCCGCCGTTCAAATTCCATCGGCATCGGTGCCGGCGAGGGGGCGAGCCTCGGGGTGGATGGTATTTTTCATCCGGCGGTAAAGATCCGCCGCTTCCCCGTCCGCGCCGAGGGCCACCCGCTCCAGGAGATCCGACGGCACCCGGCGATGAAGCAGATCGGCGAGACAGGTTAATTCGAAATAGGCTTTCTGCGTGTCAAAGTATCGGCTGGTGCGATGAAGAAGCCAGGCCGTTTCACGAGCCAGACCACAGAGGCGCAGAATCCACTCGTAGTCGACCCCCTCGTAAGACTCGAAGTGATAGACTCCGTTCGTTTCCCGGTATTTACCGTCCCGGAGAAGCTCTGCCCCGATCGGTGTCCCGGGGTAGGGGGTCAGGGTCTCGGCGTAGACGATTTCGGCGCCCTGTTCAAAGATCCTTCGAGCCAGGGCGATGCTCTCCCCCATGGTCTCGACGGTGTCTCTGGGTCCGAAGAGGATGAAGTTCACCACGGGCGTAATGTTCTGCTCAACGCAGTACCCCACGCCCCGGAGGATCTCGTCGGGCTCGATTCCCTTCCTGTAATAATCCAGAATGGTCCGGGATCCCGATTCGGCCCCCATGTATATCCCCCTGAATCCGGCGTCGCTCAGGATCTGGGGCATGACGGGGTTGCGGCAGATGTCGTCGATCCTCCCCTCGGCATAGAAGTGCGCTTGCTCATTCCACCGGCGGCGGATTATTTCCCTGCAGAGGTTCTTTACCCGTTTCATGCTGAAGGTGAAATTATCATCGGTGAACATGATCCGCTTCGCCCCGGAATCGATGAGCTGTCCCATCTCCTCGACAAGCGTATCGATGCTTCTCGCTCTCACGGTGCGGTGGTACATGGACTGGATGGAACAGAAGGTGCATTCCTGGTTGCATCCCCGGCTGGAAGAGAGGCTCCGGGTCCGGTAATCCCCGTTTTCCACGAGGTGACGGGCGGGCCTGGGGAAGGTTTCGAGATCCCGCTCCAGGGGTCTGTCCCCGTTGTGGACGGGTTCGCCGCCGTTCCTGAAGCTCAGCCCCTTCACCTGGTTCCAGGGACGCCCATGAAAAACGCCGTGCACCAGTTCCAGAAAAGTTTTCTCCCCCTCGCCCCGGACGATGACATCCACTTCCGCGAAGGTCCTCAGGATGGAATCGGCCAGGACGGTGGGGTGCATTCCTCCCAGGACGGTGAGGATTCCGGGGTTGATCCGTTTTGCGATTCCGCAGACTTTCAAGGTCGATGGAAAGCTGTTGGACAGAGAGGTGATGCCGACGATCCGCGGCGCCGATCCCGTCAGGCGGTTCTCCAGATGCCGGTCCGCGTCTCCCGATGGGACGATGTCGAGGTCGAGGATGGAAACGGAGATCCCTTTTTCCAGGAGAGGCGCGGCGATGCATTCCAGCCCCAGGGGGGGGATTTCCGATCTTCCGTTGTAATGCGGGTTGACAAGCAGAACGTCTTCAGGGGAGCGCTTTTCGTTCATAAGGACCTCCGGTCGCCTTGAACTTTCTATCACTGAAGAAGGCGGTTTGGCAATAGCGGCCCCTTGGACGAGATTGACAGGAATGACAGACTCCCCTATATTGAAAAAGCTGCAAAAACCGTTTCCATGGAGAAATTCCCTATGATCGTTCGCTACTGGATGACCGAATTCCCCGTTACAGTGACGGAACAGACCAGCCTGTACGAAGCCTATCTGACGATGAAGAGAAACCGGGTTCGAAGGCTGCCGGTGACCGATTCCATGGGCCGTCTGTCCGGACTTCTCACCTTGAGGAAAATCCTGCCGGGACTGCACCTGGATAACGAGTTAAGCGCGGAGGAAGAGGCCGGCATGAAGAAGGGCGCGGTGTCGGAAGCAATGATCGGGGAGGGACTGGTCACCTGCGGGCCCAACGACCCGATCGAGGAAGTCGGAGCCCTCATGAGGTCCCGCAAGATCGGTACCCTGCCCGTCGTCGGTAACGATAAGCTCATGGGTATCATCACCGAATCGGACATCCTGGACGCCCTCGCGACCATCGCCCGGGCCGGTGATTCCAATACCCGGGTCTGTCTCAGCGTTCCGGCGGAGAACAAGACGGGTATCATCTTCGAGATCGTCGAGTTCTGCAAGCGTTACCGGATGGATCTTCTGACCGTCCTGGTTCATCCCCTCGTCGGCAGTAAACGCTACCTGGTCATGGTCAGGGTCGACGGCCCCCGGACCAGGGAATTCCTGGACGCCCTCTGGGGACTCAAGTATCAGGTTATCTCCGTCGTGGAACAGAAGAAGGGGGGGGCGACGCCGTAAGAAACAGTTTTCAGGGACTTATTTTCAGACTATCTTCATCAGGATGTCCATGGTTCGATCATGACTGGTCCGCCGATATCCGTCCGGAAGAAAATCCTTATCCCCGTCAACCCCGTCGTCCGGGGGACGCTCCAGGCTATTTACGCCGGGGGTCCCAAGTCCCGCTGGGAGGCCGATTCCTATGGCCGTCCGGTTTACCGTTACGGTACCGGTTCGGGAACGCTCTCTTTTTTTTCCGCACCCCCGCCTGATTTCAGCAGCCGTTTTCACCCCTCCATCGCCATGTATTACGTGCCCCGGCTCGGATTCATCTATTCGGGCAGCCAGAGGGAGGCCATCCGGAACCTGTCCGTCGAGACAGCGGACATCTTTCTCATCCTGATGGGGAAGATCTCCCTTCTGAAGGATCCTCGAAGAGACGTCGCCGGGACGACCCTGGAGGATATCGCCCGGATGAGGAACGTCCGTTTGCGCCATGGCAGCGCTCAGCGGCTTTATGACGATTTCAGGAAGGACGTGCTCCGGCTCGCGGATCTCCGGGTGACCATGACGTGGAAGAATTACCGGAAGGGAGGGACCATCATGGTGGGAAAGGACCGCCCGGACCGGTTGCTGGACATCCTGGACATCACCTGTCGAAAAGGAAGCGAGGAATGGTCCGCCTTCCGTTTCCGCTGCGGTCAGTCTCTGTCCCATTTTCTGAACCCCGAGGGGCTCCGCTGGATCGGCTATTATCAGCAGTCGCTCCTTCATCTCAATCCCTACCGGGAGGCATTCACGAAAAAAATCGGGACCTACTGGATCATGGTGGGAACGGTAGCGGAAAAAAAGGGATTTCTCCCCCGGGCGACCCCGAGAACGATTCTCGATTTCTGCGGGGAAGACATCAACTGGCGAAATCCCGGGGAAACGGTGGACGGGTTTGTCTCGTCCCACGAACGCCTGGTCGATCTGGGCATCCTCGACGAAGTACCGATTCTGGAGCCCCTGACAAGGATCAAGGGCTATTTCAGGGAATGGCTGGATACGGCGCTGATCGTCAGGCTTTCCGAGGATCTGTGGCGCATCCGGGATTTACATAAAAAGCAGGTCCTCCCTCCGGCCGTGTCGAAGAAGCGGAAAAAGGCCGTCTCCGGGAAAGAACCCGGCTCTGCCGTCCGCCCCGCACTTGATGAATTGCGGAAGGACCCGGCTGCCATTCGCCGGTTCCGGGCCATGCACCATATGCATCAGGACGAACTGGCCCGGGCCTTGGGAGTGACCCGCCAGACCCTGTCCTGTTACGAAAGAGGGATACGTCCGATTCCCGAGAAAACAGGCGCTCAATTTCTTGAAATCAAGGCCGGAAAAGAGAACGGATGTTAAAAAAAAGCCTCTTTTTCACCCGTTTTCTGATCAAGCATCACCCATCCCTCAGGCATGTTAATTTCAGAGAGCCCTGACCCTTTGTCCTGTCTCATCTTCCTTTCTTGATGCTTTTCTAAAAAGAATTACATGAACGGTCACAGCAAGACCCGTCTTGTATAATTGTTCCCGAGGGCCAAAAAAAGCATATGGTTTTGCGAAGGAGGGACTCGATCATGGAAAGAATGAAAAGAATTGAATTCCTGCAGGAAAAATTGGCCGGGGAAAATCTCCAGGGCGCCATCATCACATATTCCCGGAACATCCTCTATTACACAGGCACCGCTCAGCCCGCCCGGCTGATCGTCACCCCCGGCGATTACACCCTCTTCGTGAGAAGCGGGTACGATTTCGCCGTTGAAGAGGTATTCATTCCCGGGGACCGGGTCCGGGAGGAGCGCAAACTCGAGAAAGTCACCGCCTGTTTTTCCCCATCTGAGAAATCCCAGGGTCACGGCAGAATCGGCGTGGAGATGGATATCTGGACCTGGGAGCAGTCCCGGGGACTTCAGGGGATGTTTCCCGATCGGGAGTTCGTGAACATTTCTCCTCTCCTCCTCGATCAGCGGAAAAGAAAAGACCCCGCGGAGATACAATCTTTCCGGAAGGCCTGCGACGTCATCCACCAGGGCCATGAAGCGGTCCTGGAAAGCCTGCGGGAAGGACTCACCGAACTGGAGCTTGCCGCCGCCGTGGAGCACGCCCACCGGCTGGCGGGGCACGAGGGCATCTTTTTCATCCGGCAGCCCGACTTTTTCATGAGCCGCGGACCCCTGTCCTCGGGGCCCGACCTTTTCAGGATCAGCGGCGTCGTCTACACCATCACCGGCGTGGGCCTGAGCCCCGCCGTGCCGGCGGGACCGTCGCGGCGGCGGATATGCCCGGGGGACATCGTTGTGGTGGATATCCCCGTCCTGGTGGACGGGTATCATGCGGACCAGACGAGGACCTACGTTCTGGGACGGGCGGGTGACGGGATTCACGCCCTTTACAGCGACCTCAGGAAGATTGCCGACGACCTGATCGAAAACATTCACCCCGGCCTTCCCGCCCGCGAAATTTCCCGCCGGGCCTTCCGGACGGCCCGGGAACTGGGCCGGGAAGGGACGTTCCAGAATTTCGGGAAAGGGCGGTGTTCCCGGATCATCGGACACGGCATCGGCCTGGAGCTGAACGAGCCGCCCATCCTTTCCGATTATGACGACTCCGGAATCCCGGAAAACGGCGTCGTGGCCCTGGATATTCACATGATGGAGGAGGGCAGGGGCGTCGTCAAGCTGGAGGACATGATCCTCGTCAGGCGAGGCGGCAACGAAATACTCACGAAAAGCCCCAGGATCCTGTTCGAAGTCTGACGGTGCCGGCCATGGGGGCCGTTCCGCCGGGACCGTTCCGGGATCGGGGCAACCATCACGAGAAGGAGGGAACAGGGATGTATGTGAATGTATCCATGAATGAAGGGATCGTCCGGGCGGAACTCGCCCGGGGAAAAGTGAACGCCATCAATGAAGCCGTCGTGGATGAGATGATGGGGCGTTTCCGGGAGTTTTCCGCCGACCCGGCGGTGAGGGCGGTTATCCTGACGGGACGGGGAAAATTTTTCACCTTCGGGTTCGATATCCCCGAGTTTCTCGGATATGGCCGGGAGGATTTCATCCGGTATCTGACGAAGTTCACCGATCTTTACACCTTCTTGTTTCTTTTCCCGAAGCCCCTCGTCGCGGCCCTGAACGGCCACACCATCGCCGGGGGATGCATGATTTCCCTGGCCTGCGACTGGCGGATCATGGTGTCCGGGAAGTCCAGGATCGCCCTGAACGAAATCAACTTCGGCGCCTCCCTTTTTGCCGGGAGTGTCGAGATGATGCGCTTTCACGTGGGGAGCCGGATCGGGGAAAAGGCCATCCTGGGCGGCGGGATGTATTCCCCGGAGGAGGCCTGCGGACTGGGGCTTGTTGACCAGGTCGTTGCCGAAGCAGACCTTGAGGAGAGGGCGGGGACGAAGGCCCTTGAAATGGCTTCCAGGGATCCCGCGGCCTTCGGAAGTATCAAACTCCTCTCCAGGAGCGATGTGGCGGAGACCATGAAAAGAAAGGAAAGAGCCTCGATTCTCGAGTTCGTCGACATCTGGTACTCGGAAAACACCTGGAAGAATCTCCAGGACAAGAAAATATACTGAACGGGGACGTCCTTAAATAATTCAATAACTCGGAAGAAAGGGGCAGCAGGTCTTGAATCTTGAATCTGTAACCCGATAAAATTCAGGATTCAAGACTTGATGACCCCGTTCGGCTTCACGCAAATTCATGTGAAGCTCACCCGTGCAATCAGGGTTTGGAGGTTTTATGCCTGTTTCGCATGATACCGGCCGGGCTGGTTGAAGAAGGTCACGTCCGCGTATCCCGCGTAGATTTTACCGGAATGTTTCACATCCCTGGGGATAAAATACCGATCGCCCTTCGTGAACCTCTTCCTGACGCCATTCACGATGAGTTCGATCGTACCCTCGAGGACAATACCCCATTGGCTTTCGTGTGCATGCTCCGGCAGTTCCACATCTTCACTGAACTGCATGAAGATGATCTGATGGGTGTCGGCCTGCGACAGGTAGGCCGTAACACCGCTGAGCGGAATGTCGGCCTGCGGCAACCCTGTTACGGGTTCAGGAAATATTTTCGGGATCATTTTATTTCGCCCTTCCTTTCGAACTCGGCCGGCCTGCGGGAAACGGTTACGCAGTGCAGATCGCAGGCAACCGGGATCCTCTCATTCTCTTTCATGGAATCAGAATTTCAACGGTCCGTCGGGCAGCCTCAGATTACCTTTTACGATATTATTCATGGTCTGGGTCGGGGTGATCCTCGGACAAAGCAGTTCTCTCACTCCTCGCCGGAATTCATCTTTGTCGATGGGCTTATGGGTTCCCATGACAAGGGCCAGATCGGGATATTCCTTCCTGATCACCGTTTCATATTTCGACAGGAACGGGCACAGGGCGGTCATGCAGTAGGAAAAATGAACGGCGTCCACTTTGAAAGACGTCAAGGCGGCCACTCTTTTCAGGATCTTATCGGGGGCGGCGACGGTGGGGCATCCGGCACAACTGATGATGCCTATGAGATCAAGGGGTTCGTCTTTGGGGTATCTTTCAAAAAAACCGTTTCTTCTCCTCATGTCCGCAAAGCACACGACGGCGGCGCAGTTTGTTTCCTGTGCGCAGTTTGAGCAGGTGATGATGCCTATTCTGGCCATAATGGACCTCCTCCCATTTTTCATATTCGTGGAAGTTTATCATTTTTCTCAGAATATGGAATATCAGGAATCTCCCTGAAAAATATTCGATAATTCGGGAAGTCCCGCCCGGTGCGCCGGAGAGCGTTCAGGATTCGTCGATATGGGGCATGAAAACTGATCAGGCGCTTATGCATCGGTTCAAGCCTTTGCTTCGATCACCCTCTTTCAATCGCCGCCTGGATCTCCCCTTTCGCCCGATCACCCCTCTCCCGGGGGAGGCTTGCCTCGAGGACGCGACGGGCCCCGGGGCCTCCCAGTTGTCCGAGGGCCCAGGCCGCGTGAGCCCTTACCAATTCCTCCGGGTCCTCCATGGCACGCGCCAGGGGCGCCACCATATCCGGGTCACCGCTGTTGCCGAGGGCGACTGCGGCGTTTCGCTGGAAATATTTACGCTCCCGCATATAGGTGTAAAGGAGAGGGGCAACGGCCTTCGCCTCGGTCTCCCCGTCCATTCTCAGGATTCCCGTGAGGCTGAAGTGTCGGGCCGTCTCCTCCAGAAAGGGACTGACCGGAAGCCTGGCCTTGAGCTTTCCGTGATTGCGGGGGCATGCCTCCTGGCAGAGGTCGCAGCCGTGAATCCAACTCGCCATCTTCGGCCGCAGCTCAGGATCGATATAGGGCGACGTGTTCCGGAAACCATGGACATTGGCAACGTGGTTAAAGGTGATGCATCGGCGGGGGTTCAGGCGAAAGTCGGCGACAATCGCTCCCGTCGGGCAGGCGTCGATGCAAAGCCGGCAATCGGGCGGGCAATGCATTTCCTTTGCAGGCGTGTCGTATTCCAGTTCGGCGTCCACGATGAACGTGTGGATGATGACGAATGTGCCGCTGCCCGGGACACAGACGAACGTATTGCGGCCGATCCTGCCGACCCCGGCACGAACGGCGGCGAGACGGTCCGGGACCCCGGAGGATATCAGGAACCAGCGTCCAACGCGCATCCCCCTTGCTTCCAGAAATTGCCGCATAAGCCGCACCCGTGCGCCGCCGAGGCGCGTCGGCGGTTCGATATAGGAGCGCGACTGGTACAGGCGCCCTATTTTACCCACCAGGTTTTCCGGGAAATGTTCCCGCATGTAGTCATACACGGCGACGATGATGGACCGGGCGCCCGGCTGGCGGTCCCGGGGATCGGCGGCGCGCTCGAGACGCAGGCCCGCATCGACGGCCCAATCATAGTCCCTTGACCGCTCCTTCAGCGTCTCGGCGTACAGGGGGAATGGATCCGCCGTTGTGATCCCGACGCTGTTGTAGCCGAGATCGAGGGCATAGCTCTTGATTTCCTCCGTGACTGACATGAGGCATCTCCCTGTAAGAAGAAATATTTGCTTTCTGATGGAATCAGAAAATTCATTCCCGACGATTTTCCGCCTTGAGTTCCGGAACAATACGACCCCAGCCGCCGCACTCTACACCCACGTCGAAGCAAGCGGTTCTTTTAAATCGCATTTCGTTTGGATCGACATCGGCCATGATCATTTCGCCTTTTGCGAAGATAAGATTGGAGGCGGCGGATTATCGCCCGAGCAGTTGAAATCTTCCCGAATCGATCAGTTCCTTAATGGAGTTCACGAAAACCCCGGGAGCCTCGTAGTCGGGATGGTTCCGAATCAGCATGGCCGCCCGTGCCAGTTGATCCATTTCCCTCAACAGACTCTCCGGATCACTGCCCGGCCGGGAACGGCAGGGATGGGTAGCGAAAAACGGTTTCCGGGGATCGATGTGCTTCTTCCTGACATGGAGCGCCGCCAGCGTTTCACAGCGGCAGGCGTTGCTCCCGTCGACGAGGCCGCACTTTTTTATCAGGAAATCCGTCAGCCGTTGCCGCCCGCGGGAAAGCCGCTGGCGATAGGCCGCCGGTGTGACTCCCAGAATTTCGGCTCCCTGTGCGCCTCCGACGCCGATTATCTCTCCTAAAATGACGGCCAGGCGTTGTTCTCTCTTCAGGCAAAGCAACAGGTAATGAACGCAGGCCAGTTTGGTTTCTTCCACGATCACTTGCTGCTCGGCTTCCCCGGAGAAATTCCCTCCCTTATCCAAGGCGGCCTGTTCAATCATGTCCTCGCATGTTTCGAATGTCAGCTGCCATCCCTCGGCCCTGCCTCTTTGTGCCGTCAACAGGTGATTGGAAGCGATCCTGTATGCCCATGTCTCGAAGCGGCTCTCCCCCCTGAACGTGCCGAGACCGGTTATGACTTTGATCAGAATCTCCTGAGTGGCGTCTTCCGCATCGGCGGGAACAAAGAGCATCCGAATGGCCAGGCCGTAAATGTTATCCTGGATCCTTCGGACGATTTCTCCAAGGGCGTCCATATCACCCTTCTTCGCCTGCTCGACGATATCCGCCATCTTCATTTCGACGCCCTTTGATCTCTTCGGCATCCATTCCACCTTTTTCACATTAGACAATTTTCGAGCTCCCCGTGTGACAAAAAAATGAAGCGCTTGATTTTCCGGTCATCGGAACGCCTTTCCCTCTTTTGTCGATGTCGTCCTTTTTCCCCGGCCGCGCGGTCGGGATGGAGCGACTGGCCTCCCGGTTCGTCTCTTCCGTCATCTTCCGCGGCGACGATCCCGATCCGGACGGATAAAGCGTATCGTCTCTCTCGAAAGGAACGTCTTATCCGGGAGAACAGAGGGTCGGTTCCTGTTTTTTCCAATCAATGGCCCGGTCGATCAGGTTGATGAAATGAAAGATGTTTAGCCGCGCCTCCTCGTACTGGTCATGGTCCGCCCAGTCGGCGTTTTCGAGGAAGAACCGGTCGACCAGTTCCCGGTGGGCCCGGTTCGCTTCCAAGGACATCTGGATACAGCCGCACATCAGGCCGTTGAAGACAAAGCCGGCGGCCTCACGGATGGCGAGCAGTTCCTCGATATTATTCATGACAAACCCCGCGTCAGAGAGGTCAAGGCGAAAATGTGTGCAATCCGGCCTTGAATGAAATGAAAAATAGCGCTCCACCGGCCGCTTCGTCAACTGCTTTATGTCCGGATTTTACCCGGCGTATGTCCGGCATGGAAAATTACAAAATTATTTTAAGACGCCTATTGGTCAGACCGGCCGGAACGCGCACCCGGCGCCCGAAACGTCAGGGTCGGGGCGCCTGCCGTCATGGTGAGAGATAGATCCGTCTGTCGTTTTCCCTTTTCTGATAAGCCCCCGTGCAGCTGCAAAACCACCTCGGGACAATGAAAAAAATATGACAATAGTTCCTTGAAATAGAAAAAAAGAATATCAACCATAAAAAAATTAAAAAAAATTAATTGACATTGTAATATGTATCAATTAGCATACGAAAGAAGACTCGATAAAGGCAAACCATCCGTGAGGATGGGACGCAAAACCATGGATCCGCCTTCGGCGGACCGCCAGGTTGCCGAAGTTTTCCCGTGAGAAAGAGCTGCTTTTGCATTATTCGCTCTTTATCAAAGCGTTATAAGCTCTGACTTCGAATCACGTTTTTCTGCCAAAAAAAGCATCTTCATCCGAGCCCCCTCTTTTTTCCCTCACGATCGTTAACGGGAAACTTCAGTCAAGCATGGAGCAATCTTCCTGGAGGGGTGCGACCATGAAACACTCCCTTTCTCCCGGGGAAACCACCCATCAAAAAGGGTACGTCCTGATTGTCTGCCTGCTTTTGCTGGCCATGCTCTCGTTGCTTGGGACGACGGGAGTCATCCAGACATCGACGGACCTCAGAATGAGCAGCAATTACAGAGGAAGCCGTCAGGCGTTCTACACGGCCGAAGGCGGGCTGGAGTATGGGATTGCCAGGCTGAATCAGCAACTTCGGTCTCTGACTCCCAACCTGAATATCGCCGCCCCGGGTTTCGCCGGCTTCACATTTAACGAATTCAGCATCCTTCAGTCGGGCCCTATGTATCAGGAAGTCCTCGGCAGCGGTTCCTTCGCCGGTCTATTTTCCTACTGCAGAGATTATGAGATCAGAAGCGATGTCCGGGGAACGGACAATTCCGCCGCGCGGATCATCGCCATCGTGAAGGACGTCATGATCCCCCTGTTTCAGTTCGGGATCTTCTATGAGCAGGATCTGGAAATGCTGCCCGGGGCCACGATGATCTTTTCAGGGGGAAGAATTCACTCGAATCACGACATTTACCTGAATCCCGACGGGTCGGCCACCCTTTCCGTTGAATCCATCATCACGACGGCGGGTGATATCTACCACAAGAGGAAGGATCGAACCGACACGGAAAGAACCGTCCGGATCAAGGATGGGGACGACCAGTTCCAGGCCATGACTATCGACAGCGAAGATGCGGACTGGACAACGGAATCCCAGGAGACCTGGGACGGTCGGGTAAAATCTCAGGATCACGGTGTTCCTCAATTGGATCTTCCCCTGTCCACTGACGATCCGAAGGAAATCCTCGGGACCGGATCGGAAAGTCTCTATTCAAAATCGGGGCTGTCCGTCACCGACGGCGTCGCCAGAGACAAGGATGGAAATGTGGTCGACCTCACCTACTATGATCCCGACCACACGGGACCGCCGGATCCGGGATGCACGGAGACACACAATGTGAACCCCTTATCGACGGCTTATTTCTATGATCACAGGGAGCAGAAGACCGTAACCGTTACGGAACTTAACGTGGAAAAGCTTACCGGTAACAGCTACGCCATGGCGAAACTGTATGATCCCCCGGAGGGAGGGGACGGCGGTATTCTGTATATATCGTCCTCGTCGAATTCCATCCGGTTGAGCGGGGGGGCCTCCCTTCCGTCGGAGGGCATGACCGTGGCGAGTGACAGGCCCCTTTACATTCTTGGCGATTATAATACCACGAACAATCCTGCGGCAGTCATCTCCGATGCCGTTACGGTTCTCTCCAACAATTGGAGTGATGCGAACAGCTATTCTTCCAGCCTGGATACGAGGATGGCGGCCAGCACCACGGTGAATGCCGCCATCATGGGAGGAAACAAGGACACCAGTGCCGGCCAGTACAGTGGCGGCGTTGAAAACTTCATCCGCTTCCTCGAAAATTGGAGCGGTAGAACATTAAACTACAGCGGTTCTCTCGTTTGTCTCTGGGAAAGTCAGTATGCGACCGGAAACTGGAGATACGGATCTCCCGTGTACACGGCGCCGACCAGAAACTGGTCCTACGGGATGGATCCGAACCGTCTGCCCCCCGGGACACCGCGAGTGCGCACCCTGGAAAAGAAATCATGGCAGCAGGTTTATCCCGGCGAATATTGAAAATAAAATGAACATAAGGTTGTTTCTGAATGGTTCCATCGAAGTACTCTCCCTCGTGATCGAATACCATCCGAACCGCCTGCTCACGAACCTCCGGTGAATATCTGTTTTGCTGTTTCATGACCCCATCCTCTCACAGAATGAAGTCTCCGGCAATCCCGGGGCGGTTCAACAAGAGACCGTGAAATGGATGTGCTGCCGACTTGCGAGGAACTCGGGATTGGCTTTGTTCCCTGGGCGCCCCTGGGAATGGTATTCCTCACCGGGAAAATCGATACGAATACGACATTTCACAGCTCTGATTTTCGCGATATCGTTCCTCGCTTTACACCTGAAGCCCGGAAAGAAAATCAGGCTGTGGTGGATCTGCTTGGCAGGATCGCAGTCCGCAAGAAGGCTGCACCTGCTCAGATCGCGCTGGCTTGGCTCCTTGCCCGGAAGCCATGGATTGTTCCAATCCCCGGTACCCGGAAGCTGGAGCGGCTGAACGAGAACATCGGAGCCGTTGACATTGTACTGACAGCGGAAGATCTCCATGAGATCGATAAGGCTGTCACGAAAATTACGGTGCAAGGGGCCAGGCTGCCCGAAGAGGTGCTTAAAATGTCCGGTCGGTGAGCGGGCATAATGGGGAAACGATCCGAATTGCGCCTTGAAGTCCGCGGCAGAACAGCATCATCAGGTGTTCCAGGGGCCCTCTTGTTGGAGAAAATCAGCAAGAGGCAGAGTCGTGCATGGCTTTTCAGGAGCGGCTTGCAAAGGCCCACCATCATTAATCTGAAGTTCCTGAATCATTTATAGAATAGGTTATAGATCCAATTGGTTACGGTGATGAAGTGTCGTTTTACCGGGTACAAAATGGATTTCAGGGCGGGCGCCGCGGGAGAGGGACGAAGGGCCTTTCCTTAGATAAGATTTCTAAGGGGTCAGAAACGTCGGGACTTCAGTTTAAAAAAAAGCATTCATATCGGTTTTTCTTGACAAAACGTAAGTGCCGATGGTAGCGGATTCTTTCACGGCAATATCTGTTCTCGGAAACGGATCCGGTGGGGGGTTTTCAAAGGGTCAGAGCCGGGGCATTCATCCCTGATAAAAGACTGAAGTAGAGAGGTTCCCTAATGACAAAGAAGGGTTTGGCGGTCTGTCTCCTCCTCGCGGCTTGTCTTTTCGGCTGCCGTCTCACGGTACTGTTTATCGAAGACATACAGCAACCTTCCAATGTTTGCCTGGACCGATGTTTTCAGACATCGGTCCAATCGAAGGGTGTCGCCTTCTTGAATTTGGAAGATGGTGAAGAACCTCCTGAAATAACCATACTTGCCGAGGGAATGGCGAGCGCCGTTTTCCTGCCTGAGGGCTGGCAAGTGTTGTCCTGCGTCGTTTCCGGCGACGCCACAGGTCCGTGTGAGGCGGATGCAAGTGTGGCCTGGTTTGCAGATTATTGGTCCACCGCCATGGGAATTTATACGACGGAATACGGCCCGAGCATTCCTCCCGGGATGACGTGGCACGGCTACAGCCGGATCATTGACGGGCCGATGAATGAGCTTGACCTTGATAATCCCCCTGAAAATCCCGAGGATTTCACATTCAACCATTTTACATTCACATGGACAATCCGGCCCACGACCCCCGGATCCTTCAAACTCTTGTATTTTTCAGGGGGCGGTGTCCTTGTGGATTCAGAAGAGGAAGAGCCGATGTGGATCTGGTATCCTGTTGACATTATCTTTGGAGGATCTCCTGAACCTGCTATCTTTTCAAGTTTCGCTTCTCGCTCAATCGAATCAACGAAGTGTGCCGTTCCTGCGCTTTCTGACTGGGGTACAGCGGTCCTTTTCGCCCTGTTCCTTGTCTCCGGTCTCTTCCTGATAGGGAGAAACCGGAAGAGGTCCGCAGGGATGACTGCTTCGATCCTCCTTTTCATTGCCATGGCACTTCTTTGCTCTCCATTATCTGTTCAGGCCGATGGGACACACCCCCTCACCATGAAAGAAGGAATGTCTCTCTGTGCTGAGCTTAAGCAGAATCCCACGCTTCAAGCGCAGTTCCTTGGGGACATCAAGGGATTTTTTGAGTCCTGGTTCGACCTTACAGAGAAGCAAAGGATCTTCTTCCAAAACCTGCCGGAGGCAACCCTGGAAGCCGCTGCCAGGAAAGCACTGGAATGCCAGGGAGGTTGTCCAGCTGTGTTCCTTAGTGAACTGATGAAAAAGAAATGATTCATTGGTCACGACGTGTAAAAAAGAAGGAACAGGTCAGGATCCGGCTATAGTAGATCATTCTTTGTTAAGTCGCCCATCTGTTTTTTCCCGCATGAAAAAGTGGAAAGAAGGACAATTTATTGGGGGAAAACAGGTTGCTCTTTCTTTGTGCAAAAAGGGACCTTTCGCTATTTCGGAACTCCGGGTCCCGTAGACAACCGTAGACAGAATAGAAAAGGCCCCCCATGCGGGAGGCCTTGATTTCTATGGAGCCGATGCGCGGATTCGAACCGCGGACCTACTGATTACGAATCAGTTGCTCTACCGGCTGAGCTACATCGGCGATGTTCGGCTTATTTATCCGAAGAAAGGGGGATTGTCAAGAGATCCCTCACGGAAAAAGAACCTTTCTTCCGCTGCGATGAAAGGTCTCCTTCGCCTTGACATTCCGGGGCTCTTTGATAAGATCTTTCGAATTCGGAACAAACAGGCAGGGAGACATGAACAGCAGGATCCGATCCTTTTTCACCGTTTCACCCCTCAAAATCAGCGTCCTGGTGATTTTAATCGCCATCGCCCTGTTCCTCTCGAACAACCCCTTTTTCTATTTCATGGAGCTGAAGACCCTGGACATGCGGTTCCTTTCCCGGGGAAACCGGACGCCCGGCGATAACGTGGCCATCGCCGTGGTGGACGAGAAAAGCCTGAGCGAACTGGGGCGGTGGCCCTGGTCCCGGACGGTTATCGGGAAGCTGATCTCGACCCTGAAGGCGTATGGCGCGAAGACCGTGGGCTTCGATATCGTTTTCGCCGAACCGGACAAGAACTCGAGTCTCCGCGAGCTGTCGGAAATCCTCGGTGAAATGGAGAAGGAGGGGATGGGGGACGGCCGAGTCATGAACCTCCTTGACGAGAGGAAGCAGAAGGCCGATACGGATGCCATCATGGCCCGGGACATTGCCGATGCGGGAAACGTCACCCTGGGTTACTTTTTTTTCACCGATCGGAAGGAGATCGGCCATCTGGGCGAGGCGGCCATTGAAGAGGGGAGGGCGGGCATCGCCGATTCGAAGTACCAGATCGTCCAATTCGACGGGCAGAACCCCCGTTTTCCCCTTATCGAGGCCTTCGCCGCGGCTTCCAATATTCCCCCCCTGTCGGAGGCGGCCGAAAATTCAGGATATTTCAACTATTTTCCCGACCGGGACGGTTCCATCCGGTGGTCCCCCCTGGCCATAAGGTTCAAGGAGGATTTTTACCCCTCCCTGGCCGTCGCGTCGCTGGAACAGTATCTCGGCTGGCCCCCGGTGATCCTGAAAATGGCCGATTACGGCGTCCGGGGGGTTCAGCTCGGGGAAACCTTCATCCCCACCGATGAAGCGGGGCGGATGATCGTCAACTATTTAGGTCCGGCGAAGACCTTCCCCCACTATTCCATTTCCGACATCGTAAACGGCCGTCTCGAGGCGGAGCGCTTCCGGGACCGGATCGTTCTCGTGGGGGTCACCGCCACGGGGATCTACGATCTCCGGGTCACGCCCTTCAGCAACGTCTTTCCCGGGATCGAGATCCACGCCTCGGTGATCGACAACATCCTCCGGAACAATTTCCTCCGGAGACCGGGGTGGACGGCGATCATCGACATCGCCGCCATGATATTCCTCGGTCTTGTCATCGTTCCGGCCCTTTCCCGTCTACGGGCCGTCATGGGGCTCATTCTGGCCCTTCTCCTCGGCGCGGTCTATGTCCTGGGGAACCGGTATGTCTTTTCCCAATTCAACCTGTGGCTCAACCTCGTGTACCCCCTTTTCACCGTTTTAGGGGTGTATGTGGGAATCACCCTGTACAAGTACGTCACGGAGGAGCGGGAGAAGAAGAAAATCCGGGGGGCCTTCCAGTATTACCTGTCCCCGGCGGTGATCGTGGAAATACTGAAGGATCCCGCGAAACTGAAGCTCGGCGGGGAGAAGAAGAACCTGACCGTTCTTTTCTCCGATATCCGCGGGTTCACAAGCCTTTCCGAAAAACTGACGCCGGAGGAACTGGTCCATATCCTGAACGAGTACCTCACGGCCATGACCGACGTGGTTTTCCGCCACGAAGGCCTCCTGGACAAATATATCGGGGACGCCGTCATGGCCATCTACGGGGCGCCCATCGACCAGGCGAACCATGCGGAACGAGGGTGCCGGACGGCCCTGGAAATGATGGCGGAACTCCGGAAGCTCTGCGAAAAGTGGAAGGCCGAAGGCCGGCCGGTCATCGATATCGGCATCGGGGTCAACAGCGGGGACATGGTCGTGGGAAACATGGGATCGGCCATGCGCTTCGATTACACCGTCATGGGGGACCACGTGAACCTCGGCGCCCGCCTGGAAGGACTGAACAAGGAGTACGGAACGAATATCCTCGTCAGCGAATTCACTTACGGCATGGTGAAAGACCTGTTTTTCTGCCGGGATATGGACCTCGTCCGGGTGAAGGGGAAGGCGAAGCCCGTCAGGATTTACGAACTCCTGGGGGAAACCGGGGAGCGGGAAAAATGGGAGGAGCGGTCCCGCCTTTTCGCGGAGGCCCTCGACCTGTACCGGAAGGGATCCTGGGAGGAGGCCATCGGGGCCTTCCGCGGCGTCCGGGAGCGCTATCCCGAAGACCGCCCCGCGGGAATCTACATCGAACGCTGTGAAGACCTGAAGGCCCATCCCCCGGAGAAGTGGGACGGCGTCTACACGATGACGAAAAAGTAAATGAACGAACCGTCTCAATATCGAAGCTGGGTCGAGATCGACCTGGATGCCTTCCGGCAGAACTGGGAGGAGATCCGCCGTCTCACCGGGGGGCGGACCTGGATCCTCCAGGTGGTCAAGGCGGATGCCTACGGTCACGGGGCCATTGAAATTTCCCAGCACGCCCTGAAGAACGGCGCCGCCTTCCTGGGTGTCGCCAACGCCGACGAGGGGGTCCAGCTGAGGGTCGGCGGGATTACCGCCCCCATCCTGATCCTGAGTCCCTCCCCGCTGTCGGAAATCGACGAGATCATCAAGTACGGTCTCCGGCCTTCCGTTTCGGATCGGGAATTCGCTTCCGTGCTGAACGACACTCTGGAAAAGCGGGACATGACCCTTCCCGTTCACCTGGAAGTGGATACGGGAATGGGACGAGGCGGGATCCTTTACGCCGAGGCCTTGGATTGTGTCCGGGCCATCCGGTCCTTTCCCCGCCTGGAGATCGAGGGGATTTTCTCCCACCTGGCCTCCAGCGAGGTCCGGGAGGAAACCTATAACGCCACCCAGTGGGAACGGTTCTCCCGGCTTCTTTCCGATCTGAAGCGGGAAGGAATCCCGATTCCCATCCGGCACTTTTCCAACAGCGGCGGCGTTCTCAACTTCCCCGAATACGGCCTCGACCTGGTCCGGCCGGGCATCATGACCTACGGCATCTACCCGTCGCCGGCCCTGTCCGGGCTGGCGGATCTCCGCCCCGTCATGAGCTTCAAGACCTCCGTTGTCCTGGTGAAGGAATTTCCTCCCGGGTACAGCATCGGCTACAACCGGACGTACGTGACCGGCAGGACCACCCGGATCGCCACGATCCCCGTGGGGTACGGGGACGGTTACGGGCTCATCCTTTCCAACAGCGGGGACGCCCTGGTGAGGGGAAAGCGGGTGCCCATCGTCGGAAGGGTGTCCATGGACATGTGCACCCTCGACGTGACGGATGTCCCGGGATGCCGGAAGGGGGACGAGGTGGTCCTCCTGGGCAGGCAGGGGGAAGGGGAGATCCCGGCGACGGAAATCGCCGCAAAGGCGGGTACGATCAGCTATGAGGTTCTCTGCGCCCTGGGCAAGCGGGCGCCCCGGGTGTTCGTGAACAAGGGAAAACCCGACAGCGTCGAGCCGAGACTGCGGCGGGTGTTCATCCCGGAAGAGGAGCGGTCCATCGCCCGGATCGACCAGATCATCCGGAGCTGCCTGGAAGCCCGGGCGAGCGACCGGGAATTGGGAAACGCCATTTACTACGAAATGCTGGAAACCCTCTTCGGCAAGGAAAACCGCCAGCTTGAGCTCCGGAGCGGGTTCGATTACAGGATCCGGGTGCGGGAGTTCCCGGAGGCGGAAAAGCGGGGCGATCCCGAGGGCGATCTCTTTTTCAAGGTGACGACCGAGGTCGGTTACACGAAAATCCTCAAGAACAGGATCTTTTTCATCGGCTGCGCCATGACGAACGAACAGCTTTCCGAGTTGTTCGAAGATCCTTCCTGCGAGTACCGGTGGCTCTTCAACACCCGGAACGAGCAGATCCGTGAGGAGGATTTCCGGGTCCAGCGGGTCCGGATCGACGGATCGGACGTTCCCATCCTCCGGGTGGACCATACGAAACGGGGGCTTGAAGTCTGGTGCGGCGGCGATCCCATGGAGAAGCACCTGGACCGGCCCGTCCGGTTCGAAATCGAGATCGTGACGAAGAAATTGAAGAGAAACAGACTTTTTTCCGTATATCTGGTCTATCCCACCCGGGGGTTCAATATCACTTTCGATTACGAGGGGACGGCCCTCCGAAACGTGCGGGAGGTCAGCTTCTTCTCCGGAAAGCACCTGTACCCGGAAATCCGGGAAGACAAGGGGAAATCCATTGCCCTCACCATCGGGGAAAACGACTGGATTTTTCCCACGAGCGGCGTGACCTTCGTCTGGGACCTCTGAGAACGTAACCCGGCTGTTGCGCCGGGCAGAAAGGGAGTTCATGGATAAGATCAAGGTGGGAATCCTTTTCGGCGGCATGTGCTCGGAGCGGGAAGTGTCCCTCAACAGCGGCCGAAATGTTTATGACAATCTGGACCGGGAGCGGTACGAAGTCTTTCCCCTTTTCATGGACGGGGAGGGGGGGCTCTGGCTGGTTCCCTGGCAGCTCGTTTCCCAGAACACGACGGTGGACCTTTCGGAGAGGACGGAAAAAGAGGCCAGGCGGGTGTTTTATGAGGACCTGAAGGAGGAGATCGATTTCGCCTTCATATGCCTTCACGGGAAATACGGAGACGACGGCTGCATCCAGGGGCTCCTGGAACTTCTCGGGATCCCCTACACCGGGTCGGGCGTGCTGGCCTCCGCCGTAGGGATGGACAAGGCCCTGCAGCAGAAGATTCTGGAAGAAGAGGGGATCGCCGTGCCGAAAAGCCTGGTCCTGTCCGGGAAGGAATGGGACCACGACCGGGAAGGGGTAGCGAAACGCCTCGAGGAGACCTTCGGGTATCCCCTGGTGACGAAGCCGACCCGGGAAGGTTCGAGCGTCGGCGTGACCATCGTCCGCGACCGGGAGACCCTGGCGGCGGGGATGAAGGAGGCCCTCGAGTGGGATCCCGCCGTTCTCGTGGAGGAATATCTCGACGGGGTCGAATTTTCCGCCATTGTCCTGGAAGACGGTCCTCCCCGGGTCCTGGCGGTCACGGAGATCCGTCCCCAGAGCGCTTTCTTCACCTACGACGACAAGTACATGCCCGGCCGTTGCCGCAAGTTCACGCCGCCCAAGTCCATTCCGAAGGAAACGGTGCTCCGGATCGAGGAGGAGGTCCTCCGGGCATACCGCGCCCTCGGATTCAGGTCCTATGGACGGATCGACGGCTTTGTCGCCGGGGACGGCAGGGTTCTCATCACCGATCCGAATTCCTCCTCCGGGATGGCCCCTTCCTCTTTCTTTTTCGAACAGGCGGCGGAAGCGGGGATGCTCCCCTCCATGATCCTGACGGAGCTTATCGAGGCGTCGAGGCGGATTCATGAGAGGAAAAAGGGTCCCCTGTGACGGTCGGGCGGGAAGCGGGCCTGTTGACGCAGGCAGGGCTCCGGACCCGCGAGGCCGAGGGTCGGGACGGGCCCGGCGGTGTCCTGCGCCTGGCGTCGATTTCCGGAAGGAGCCCGAATGTTTTCCTCAGAAAAGGACTTTACAGGAATGGCAAATATCACTATACCTGACGGGAGTGAAATCGGGTTCAAAGGAGGGAGGCCATGAAAAAGAGGTTTTTCCTGGAAGGAACGGCGATTCTTTTGCTCGTTTTGACGGTATTCGCATCGTCGGGGTGGGCCCTGGAATTCGGCGCCCGCGGCTACTACTGGTTTCCCCACTTCTACGGAACCCTTCGGGTCGATTCCGGCGGGTCCGAGGGGACGAAGATCGATCTCGGCGGGGACCTCCGGATAGAAGACAGGAATTATCCGTTTTTTGAGGCCTTTGCCGGACTTGGAAGGCATCACCTGAGTCTCATGTATACCGACGTGAATTACGCCGATTCGACGAAGCTCGCCACGCCCGTGATTTTTATGGGCAAGACCTTCGCAACCGGTGACATCGTCGATTCGGACGTGAAGGTCCGCATGCTCGACTTCGAGTACCAGTTCGACCTCCTCGATCTGGAAAACATTCTCGCGGGATTTTCCGTCGGAGTCATCGGCAAGTTGAAATATATCGACGGGGAAGCGACCATCGACGACGTGAGCCGGGGCTTCAGCGAAAATGAAACCTTCCGGATTCCCGTTCCCATGGTGGGCGTGGGGGTGCATGTGGGCCTCCTCGCGGATATCCTGGAGGCCCGGGCGAAGATCGCCGGCATCGGCTATTCGGGCAACTGGTATTACGAGGGGCTGGCCGACATTTCCTGGACGCCCTTCCCCTTCCTGGACATCCACGGGGGGTACCGGATCATGAAGCTCGATGTGGACGATGTGAGCGACGTTTATGCCAACTTCGAGTTCGCCGGGCCCTATGCCGCCCTGACGGTCAGCTTCTGAGGGGGGGATCCGTGGTTGTTGAGAAAGGGAAATTGAGAGTGGGCGTCGTCATGGGCGGGGTATCCTCGGAGAAGGAGGTGTCCCTGGAGAGCGGCCGGAACATTTTCACGAAGATGGACCGGGGGAAATACGAGCCTCTCCCCATTTTCATGGACTCCCGGGCCCGTCTCTGGGAAATCCCCCTCAAGCTTCTCATGAGGAACGCCACGGCGGACATCGAAGCGGACCTGGAGGAAGGGGCGAAGCGTATTCCCTATGAAGAGCTTTCCGACCGGGTCGATTTTCTGTACATCGGGCTCCACGGCAAATACGGGGAGGACGGATGCCTCCAGGGCCTTCTGGAACTTCTCCGGATCCCCTATTCCGGTTCCGGGGTCCTCGGGTCCGCCCTGGGCATGGACAAGTCCATGGCCAGGAAGGTTTTTGCCGCGAACGGGATCGCCGTGCCGAAAACCCTCGCCGTTTACCTTGAAAACTGGGGAAGGAACCGGAAAGAGACCCTCGACCGGATCGAAAAGGAAATCGGGTTCCCCTGCGTCGTCAAGCCCGCCCGGGAGGGCTGCAGCACCGCCATCCGGAAGATCCACGGACGGCCCGGGCTTCCGGAAGCCCTGGAAGGGGCCTTTCAGTGGGACACGCTCGCCCTCGTGGAGGAATTCCTCACGGGCATGGAGGTGACCTGCGGCGTCCTGGGAAACGACGAGCCGGAAGCCCTCGTCCCGTCGGAGACGATCCCCACGGAGGACATCCTTTCCCTGGAGGATAAATTCCTTTACGGCCAGGGGGAGAACAAGACCCCCGCCCGGCTCCCCGGGGAGACGCTGAGGAAAATCCAGGAGACCGCCGTCCGGGCTTACAGGGCCCTGGGCCTCAAGGCCTATTCCCGGATCGACATGTTCGTCCGGGACAGCGGGGAGGTGGTGGTCCTGGAACCGAACACCCTTCCCGGCATGACGCCGTCCACCGTGCTCTTCCACCAGGCGGCGGAGGCGGGAATGACCCAGGGCGGACTCATCGACCGGGTCATCCGGTATTCCCTGGAAGCCCATACCATGAAGAAAGGACCCCTGTAATCCATGAACCGGGTTGCCCAGGCTATCGACCAGTTCGGGAGGGGGGTCCTGCGTTCCGTGGAGGAGATGGGGAGCCTCCTTCTCCTCTTTCTGTCCGTTCTGAGCTGGATGATCCGGCCCCCCCTGAAACTCAGGCTCATCTTCAAACAGATGGAGTTCGTGGGCGTCAAGTCCATCTTTGTCGTCGTCCTCACGGGGACGTTCACGGGCATGGTCATGGCTCTCCAGGGGTATTACGGGTTCCGCATGTTCAGCGCCGAGAGCCTTGTGGGGTCCACGGTGGCCCTGGGCATGACCCGGGAATTGGGTCCCGTCCTGACCGCCCTCATGGTGACCGCCCGGGCCGGTTCGGCCATGGCGGCGGAACTGGGGACCATGCGGGTGACCGAGCAGATCGACGCCCTCTATGTCATGGCGGCGAACCCCGTCAAGCATCTCATCGTCCCCCGGATTGTGGCGAGCGTCCTCATGCTGCCCCTTCTTACCGTCGTGTCCGACTTCATGGGGATCATCGGCGGCTATTTCGTAGGGGTGCCCATCCTCGGGATCAACGAGGGGTCCTTCATTAAGAACATCACCAAGTACGTGGACCTGGGGGATATTTACAACGGTCTCACCAAGGCGGCGGTATTCGGGCTCATCCTTTCCCTTGTCGGGTGCTACAAGGGATTCAATGCCCGGGGCGGGGCAGAAGGGGTGGGAAAGGCCACCACGGAGGCCGTGGTGCTGGCCTCCATTTCCATCCTTGTGAGCGATTATTTTCTCACGGCGATCATGTTTTGACGGCTTCGTCAAAAAACGCTTTTAAGATTTATTTACGAGTTTATCCTATTTCAGGAAAATGACGGGAAACGGCGGCTCCAACAATGCGGTGATCGAACTCGTGGACATTCACAAGTCCTTCGGAAAGCAGCATGTTCTCGACGGGGTGAACCTCCAGGTGGTGCGAGGGAAGACCACGGTCATCATCGGCCGCAGCGGCGGGGGGAAGAGCGTGGTCCTGAAGCACATGATCGGCCTTCTCAAACCCGACAGCGGGCAGGTTCTCGTGGACGGCACGGACATCACCCGGACCAATGACAAGGAACTGAACGAGGTCCGCAAGAAATTCGGGATGCTTTTCCAGGAGGCGGCCCTTTTCGATTCCATGAACGTGGCGGAGAATGTCGCTTTTCCACTCCGGGAACACACGAAGAAGAAGGACCACGAGATCATGGAGATTGTTCGGGAAAACCTTCACTCCGTGGGACTTCCCGACGTGGAATACAAGATGCCCTCGGAGTTGAGCGGCGGGATGCGAAAACGGGTCGGTCTCGCCCGGGCGCTCGCCATGCGTCCGGAGATCATCCTTTTCGACGAACCCACGACGGGTCTCGATCCTGTCATGACCGAGGCGATCAATGAACTCATCATCAAGACCCAGAAGGATTTCAACCTGACCTGCGTGGTCATCAGCCACGACATACAGTCCATTTTCACCGTCGGCCACCGGATCGCCATGCTCTATGAAGGCAGAATCATCGCCAACGGAGAACCTGATGAGATCCGGAACTCCAAGAACCCCGTGCTCGTGCAGTTTCTTTCGGGAAGCATGGAAGGCCCGATCAGTATCCTGTAGGAAAAGGCAACGAAGATTCCCTGGGAGGGAAAGATGGGATCCATCAGTACGGAAGCAAAAGTCGGGCTGTTCGTTCTTGCGGCCCTCATTCTCCTCGGATACATGTCTTTCCGGGTGGGACAGTATGGCTTCGGCCTGAAGAAAGGCTACACCGTGGACGTCGTTTTCGACAACGTGGCGGGGTTGAACAAGGAAGCCGAGGTCATGATCGCCGGGGTGAAAGTGGGGAATGTGGAGGATATCAGCCTGAAAGACGGAAAGGCCCTTGTAATTCTGCGCATCATGCCCGGTATCAGGCTCGAAAAGGATGTCATCGCGTCCATCAAGACCCACGGAATCTTAGGGGACAAATTCATCGAAATCATCCCCGGCACCCGGGGCGAACCGTACCTGGAGGCCGGCCAGGAAATAGACCGGGTGCAGCGCCAGGCGGATCTGGACAAGCTCCTCCTTGAACTCGGAAATATCACGAACGACGTCATGACCGTGACGGCCTCCCTGAGAAAGGTCATCGGCGGCGAGGAGGGAGAAGCCAACCTGCAGAAAATCATCGAGAACACGAGGGATTTGAGCGGGAATCTGAACGACCTGGTGAGGAAGAACGACGAGAAGTTCAGCATGATGGTGGAAAGCTTCACCAAGGCCTCGGAAGGCATGGAAAAGACCTTCACGGCGCTCAGCGAAATCACGGGGCGGATCAACAAGGGTGAGGGGACCGTCGGAAAACTGGTGAACGACGAGAGCGTCTTCGACCATCTGGACAAGACCGTGGCGTCCTTGAACGAGATCACCGCGAAGATCAACGAGGGCAAAGGGTCCATCGGAAAGCTCGTGAACGACGAGGAGACGGTGGATACCCTGAACGCGAGCCTGAAGAGCATCGACAAAAGCATGGGGAGCCTGGACAATCTCGTTTCCAAGGCCGATCAGTTTCATACGTTTCTCAGTTACCGGGGGGAATACCTTTTCGACAGCGGCGACGGGAAAGGGTATCTCGAGCTGAAGCTCCAGCCGAAGGAGGACAAGTTCTACATCCTCGGCCTGGTGACCGATCCCCGGGGACGGCGCAAAACCATCGAAAGCACCACGAACGATGTGAAGACGGTGACGGAAGAGTGGGACCGGAGCGGCGTCCTCTTCAACGCGGAAATCGCCAAGCGCTACCGGGACCTGGTCATCCGGGGCGGGCTCCTCGAATCCACGGGCGGGGTGGGCGTGGATTATTTCGCATACGACGACAGGCTGAAGCTCACCTTCGAGGCCTTCGACTTCGACCGGGACCGGGATCCCCACCTGAAGGTCTTCGGCGAGTACCAGCTTTTCAAGCACCTTTACTTTTCCGCCGGATGGGACAACTTCCTGAGAGGGGGGGACGACAGTTCGCCCTTCGTCGGCCTCTCCATCCGGTTCGAGGACGAGGACCTGAAGTATCTCCTTTCGAGCACGCCTCTGCCGACCCAGTGAGGGGGCGGCCGTGTCCGGCGACTTCGTAAACAGTCCGCAGGGTGCGTCGCCCTTCGTCCACGGTCGTTCCGGCAGACCGGCAAGTACGATTTGTCCCTCGTGATTCCGGAACCTTGCCTCTGAATTTTTCGGCAGGAAAGCTTGTTTCGAAAATAACGTCCACCGGCGGGAAATCGATCCTGAACGACCTTGAATTGATGATTACGGGGCATCCTGTATCCCGGTCTTGACTTTTTGTAAAAAATCATTATTTTAGGATCAAATTTCCGGCGAGGGTTCTTTCATGTATTTCAACCGTAAAGAGCTTTCTCTGGTGAAAACCAGCTTTTCCCATGCGGAAAGGCTGGCGCAGCGCTACTTCGGTCTTCCCGGGGATGCCTGGGAAGAGCACCGTTACGACGTGAAGACCCTTTACTACCTCGACGACCACGAGAAGACCGACGGGGCCTTCGCCCATCTCCTGCGGTACCAGATGGAGGCCAAGGCGGAAGACGAGGGAACGGGGCATTTTTACCGGGTCTGTCTCCAGGACGACCGGATCCTGGATGCCCTGGAACGGGGAAGCTCCTTTATCAAGCTGACCCCGCTCATGCTTTACATCGCCGCCCATGAACTGGTTCACGTCGTCCGGTTCAATACCGGGGAGAGCCCCTTCGAACTGCCGGAGGAAGAAAAGAAGCGGGAGGAGGAGGTGGTCCACCGGATCACGCGGAATCTTCTGCGGCCCGTGGCGGGGACGGATCTCAGCCTGGTTCTCGATTGCTTCAGCGATCAATACATGATAACGAATTGAACGCCCATGCTCCCGGAGGGGGCATGAATGTTTTGTACTAATATAATAATAGCAATGGATATATTTTGGGGAGGTTAAAGTCATGCCCATTTACGAGTACAAGTGCGGGAAATGCGGAAAGCAGTTCGAGGTGTTCCAGAAGATGAGCGACGAGGACGCCCGTTCCTGCCGTTTTTGCGAGGGGCCCGTAAAAAAGCTGATGTCCCTTTCTTCCTTTCACCTGAAGGGGTCGGGATGGTATACGACGGATTACGGCGGAAGGAAGCCCTCCACGTCGGAATCGAAGGATGAGCCTGTAAAGACTGAAAAAGCCGATGCGATCGCCACGGCTTCATCGACGGAGAGTACGGAAAGCACCGCAAAAAAGGAATAAACAAGCCTGACGGAAAAAAAGGGGCCTCTCCTTTGGGGGAAGGCCCCTTTTTTTTTGCCCGATAACCGCTTATTTTCAGGAATTTCCCCTTGTTTCCCTCCGGCGCGGAAAATTCCGGACGTCTTTGCGGACGCCGCAGGTTTCCACCTGCTCGTAAAGGAAGGCCGCCGGGGCCTCTTCAAGGATATGGCGGAGACATTGACCGTAAAAGGCTGAAGGTGAATGGAGGTGCCGTGGATCCCGCAAGGGCATTTTTCGAAGCCCTCAGAAAACGACGATTCTTCCTTTGTGGTCGTCCGTGACTTCTCCGACGACGGCCGCGTCCGGGACTCCCCGGTCGTGGATTCCCGCAAGGAGCCGCCCCGCCGATTCTTCCGCGACGGCAATGAGAAGACCCCCCGAGGTCTGGGGATCGAAAAGGACATCGGCGACCCACGACGGGCAACCGGGGCGGATGTCGATCATGGGCATCCGGAAATCCCGGTTCCGGTAAAGGCCGGCGGGGAGAATGCCCATGTCCACGAATTTCCGGAGCCCCGCAAAAAGAGGGACTTTCGATGCGTCGATCCGGAACCCGACGTCGCTTCCTTCGACCATCTCCGAGGCGTGGCCGAGGAAACCGAAACCGGTGATGTCCGTGCAGGCGTGGACGCCCGGCGTTTCCGCCATGGCTTCCGCCGCGGCGCGGTTGAGGGCCGCCATGGTCCGGATCGACTGGTCCACGAGGGAATCGGGGGCCATGTTCGCCTTCAGGGCCGTGTTGGCGATGCCCGTTCCCAGAGGTTTCGTCAGGACGAGGCGGTCTCCCGGCCGGGCCCCCCGGTTCCGGACGACCCGTTCGGGGTGAACGGTTCCCGTCACGGAAAGGCCGTATTTCATTTCTCTGTCGTCCACGCTGTGCCCCCCGACGAGGAGAACGTCCGCTTCGTTCATCTTGTCGAGACCCCCGAGAAGGACGTCGTGGAGGATGGAAATATCCATCTTTTCCACGGGAAAACAGATGATGTTGAGAGCCGTGACCGGTTTGCCTCCCTTGGCATAGACGTCGGACAGGGAGTTGGCGGCGGCGATCAGGCCGAAGGTGTACGGGTCGTCGACGATGGGCGTGAAAAAATCCACCGTCTGGACGATGGCCAGGTCCTCCCGCAGCCGGTAGACGCCGGCGTCTTCTCCATGCTCGAGCCCCAGGAGGAGATCGGGATGGCTCTTAAGGGGCAGCCCGCAAAGTGCCCGGTCCAGGTCCCCCGGACCGATCTTGCAGCCTCACCCCGCCGCCCGGACGGTTTCGGTGAGGCGTATATTTTCTTTTTTGTCCATCGTGATACCATTCCTTGAGGTAATGTTCCTTATTACCCCGTTACCAGTGCTTCTGTCAAACGGATCTATGTCCCGCAATGAAAGAGGCAATGAAAAGACAGGTTGATTCCGCCTTAAGTCTATGATATTTTCCCATCCCATGGAAAGAAAACTGAAAAACATCACCCTGCAGCAGCTGGAAGGCCTCGTTCTGCTGGTGGAAAACCGGAGCTTCAGCAAGGCGGCGAAAAAAATGTTCATGACCCAGCCCTCCCTGACGAAGCACATCCGGAATCTGGAAGACGAGGTAGGGTCGAAGGTCGTAGACCGCAAGAGCCGGCTTCTTTCGCCCACCGCCGAAGGAAAGATTCTCTACGACTGCGCCAGAAGGATCTTCCGCCTCCTGGACGAAGGGGGCGACCGCCTGGAGAAAGAAAGGGCCTCCGTGTCGGGGGACATCCGGATCAGCGCGAGCACCATCCCGGCGACATACATCCTCCCGGCGGTCCTCCGGGCCTTTTTCGGGAAGGAAGCGGACATCCGGGTCCACGTGGAGATGAACGACAGCGAGAAAACCATCGGAATGGTCCTGGACGAGGAAGCGGAACTGGGACTTATCGGGATGCCCGCGAACCATAAGAAAATCCAGGAAGAGCCCTTGTGGAAGGACGAACTCATCCTGGTGGCCCCCGGAGACCACCCCTGGGCGAAAAAGCGGACCGTGACCCTCGAAGAGCTGTCCGGGGTTCCCTTTATCTCCCGGGAACGGGGGTCGGCCACCCGGGCCATTTTCGAGGAGTGTCTGACGGGCCGGGGTGAAAAGGGCCTTGCCCGGCTCAACGTGGTCTGCGAACTGGGAAGTTCCGAGGCGGTGAAAGAAGCGGTTCTCGCGGGGGTCGGGGTTTCCGTCCTGTCCATTCATGCCGTCCATCGGGAGCTGAAGGAGGGAGCCCTGATCAGGATCCCCCTCCGGGAGTGTCCCTTGGAGCGTCATTTCCATCTCATTTACCGGCAGAACCGGGAATTCATGCCCTATCACCGGATATTCATGGATTTCCTCAGGCAGTACGCCCTGGAACCGGGGAAGCGTTGATGATGCCGGAATTTGCGGAACCGGGAACATGATGGGGATGCGCCTTAAAAAAACCTGAAATCGATCCGGACGAAACCGTAAAAAGTCGATGGCTGGAGACATCCGTTATTACAGCACGAACCGGAATCTGCATGGCGTGGAGGGGATCAGACCTTTCGAAGGCCGCGTCTCCTTCCGCGAGGCCCTTCTTCAGGGCCAGGCGCCCGACGAGGGCCTCTTCATGCCCGACAGGATCCCGTCCATACCCCTCGGGGACATTCTCGCCTGCAAAGGGAAACCCTACCGGGAAATCGCCTTTCTCGTCTCATGGGCCTTTCTCCGGGGGGAAATTTCCAGGGAAGACCTGAAAGCGCTCATCGACGATTCCTACAATTACCCCGTCCCTTTGGAGCAGGTCACGGACGGAACGTACATCATGAGGCTCGATCGGGGTCCAACGGCGTCATTCAAGGATTTCGCCGCGCGAATGATGGCCCGCCTCATGAGTTCATTCCGGGAGAAGGGAACCCGGCTGAACGTCCTCGTCGCCACCTCGGGCGACACGGGAAGCGCCGTGGGGGAGGCCTTCAAGGGCGTCGAGGGAATCGATGTCCACATCCTTTACCCGAAACACGAAGTGAGCGGCCGCCAGAAAAAACAGCTCGACACCATCGGCGGGAATGTCACCGCCCTTTCCATGGATGGAAAATTCGACGACTGCCAGAACCTGGTCAAACAGGCCTTTTCCGATCCCGCGTTCGAGAAGTTTCATCTGACGTCGGCCAATTCCATCAATTTCGGCCGGATCCTGCCCCAGGCCGTCTACTATTTTTATGCCTTTGCGGAACTGTGCGGACCCGGAGACGGCATCGTTTTTTCCGTTCCGTCGGGAAACTTCGGGGACGCCCTGGGGTGCGAGTATGCGAGGAGAATGGGACTTCCCGTCCGAAAGCTCGTCATGCCGACGAACGAGAACGACGAGTTCCCCCAATTTCTCGCCACGGGAACATACGAGAAAGTGTCCCCTTCCCGGGCCTGTCTCTCCAATGCCATGAATGTCGGCCATCCCAGCAATCTCGCCCGGTTTTTCGATCTTTTCGGCGGCACGGTGGACCGGACGGGCCGGGTGTTCCGGTACCCCGATGTGGAAGAGATGAAAAAACGAATTTTTTCCGTCAGCGTTTCCGACGGGGAGACCAGGGAGGCCATCCGGGAGGCCCACCGGCGTTACGGCATCCTCCTCGAACCGCACGGCGCCGTGGGATGGAAGGGCCTCGAGGCATTTCTGGAGCGGGAGAAGAACGGCGCGGATATCGCCGTGGTTTTGGAAACGGCGCATCCCGCCAAGTTTCCCGACGAGATCATCGAGCTTCTCGGGATCACGCCGGAACTGCCGGAAAGCATGAAGGATCTGGACAATCGCTCGGGTGAACCGGTGGAACGGCCGGCCGATTATGCCGTCCTTCGGGAATATCTTCTGGAGTCCCTCCGCTCCCGGTAAAAGCGACGACTTCCTGAAAAAGTCCACATTATTTTTACCGCTTCCTGTGTAACCTTCGACATCGATCTTCGTTATCAGGACAACTATGGGTGATTTCGGATCCTTTTATCTGCGCCACCGGAAGGAACTGTTTCACTATCTCCTCAGGATGACCGGTGATCATTCCCTTTCGGAAGACCTTCTCCAGGAAAGCTTCACACGCTTCCTGGACCGTTACGGCAAGGCGGATCCGACCCTTCCCCTTCTTTACACCATTGCCCGGAACGCCCTCTTCGATCATTGGAAGAAAAAAAAGCCCGTTCTTTCCGGGGACGGGGCGGAAAGGGCAGGCGGGGAGAGTCCGGAAGACGGATTTCTCGCACGGGAAGAGGCCCGGGCCCTGCTGCTGGCGCTGAGAACCCTGTCGGAGGATGAGAGGGACCTTCTCTCCCTGGCCGTGACGAGGGACCTCTCCTATCGGGAAATATCCGGTATTTCCGGGCTGTCCGAAGGAAACATCAAGGTGAAAATTCACCGTGCGAGGCGGAAATTGCGGGATATGCTGAAGGAGAAATGAGCCATGAAAGATGAATGGATCAGCCAGTTCATCGATGACGAACTGACCCTGGACGAAAAAATCGGCTTCGTCGGGGAAATTCATGAAAACGATCCGTTCCGGGAGGAATGCCTGTCCCTGCTTCATCAGGAAAAGCGCCTCCGGGAGCCCCTGGTGGAAGAGGTTCCCGTGCCCGCGGTCCCCCTGCGCCGGCGGCGGGGCACTTTTCCGTTTCCGTTCCGGCGGTGGGCGTTCATCCTCCTGGTCGCGGGGATTTCTCTTCTACTGGTCAGAAACGTCTACCCCCCGGAGAAAGAGCCCGCCGTTCCTTACCGTTTCGTCGTTTATGAGCCCGGCGCGAACCGCATGGAAATCGCAGGGACCTTCACCGGCTGGGAACGGGTGCCCATGAAGCAGGCAGGTGGTTCCGGTTACTGGGAAATTTCCCTTTCCCTGTCCCCGATGGAGCATCGGTACACCTACGTCGTCGACGGGGAAAGAACCCTGTCCGATCCGACGGTTCCCCGGCGGGAGCGGGACGATTTCGGAGGGGAGAATTCCATTCTGACGGCCGGGGGAATGGCATGAAAAGAGCGGGAAGGCTCTTCATGCTCCTGGCCGTTTTTTTTGTCGCCTTTTCCCTTTCGGGATGCGGCACCCATTATTTTCGCGACGGTGGAAAAGCGGTTCGTGTCTATCTCAAATACAGGGGAGCGACGACCGTTCTTTTCGCCTGTTCCCTGGACCGTTTCCGGCTTCATGCGGCGATGAGGGCAGGCGGCGACACCTGGATGGTCGAGATCCCTTCCGGGGCGGAATTCTCCTACTTTTATGTCGTTGACGGCCGGACCTATGTTCCCCCCTGTCCCCTGAAGGAACAGGACGATTTCGGCTCGGAAAACTGCATCTACATGAGAGGGATGTAACCATGGGTTCAGTAATGCGTTATAAAGACAAAAAATACATCGGGAGCGCAACGGTGAAGAAAGTTGTCCTTCTCATTTTTCTCCTGACCACGGCTCTGGTCCCGCCGGTTTATGCCGCTGATGAAGCCGGGCTGCAAGACCGTGTCCGGGAGGAAGTCAGGGATATGATCCGGTCGGGGGCGGGAGAAGACCAGGCCTCGGAAATCGCCGGAACCCTGGAAAACGGGAAATTCGACAGCCGAACGAGGGCGGAGGTCCGGGAGATGGTCCGGGAGGCGGTGGCCCGGGGCATTCCTCTGACTCCCCTGATAAACAAGATGAATGAAGGCATGGCGAAGCAGGTTAGTCCCCAGGGAATCGTCCGGGCCATGGAAAAGGTCCGGTCCCGATATGCCTTCGCCTACGGGGAAGCCGGGAAAATGGCGTTTTCAAGAAATGAAACGGCCCGGTTCGCCGAGACCGTTGCCGAGGGGCTCGCGGCGGGCATGGCGGAGAAGGACATGACGGCCGTCCTCGGGTTTCTTCGGGCGGGCGGGGTTGCCAAGAGGGGGAAAGACCCTGTCGGAATGGCCGAAAATACGGCCCTGACCGTTCGGGATATGGCCCGCTTCGGTGTTTCCTCCGCCGTTGTTTCGGAAACGGTTCTCCGGGCCCTCGAACAGGAGTACACGGCCGTGGAGATGGAGCAGCTGAGAAACGCCTTTATGAACCGCGCCCGTTATGAAACTCCGGAAGGGGTCGCTCATCGTTACGGTGAAGACATCGGACGGGGTGTCCGGGGCGGCCGGCTGGAAGGAGGATCATCCCCCTCCGGGGGCGGTCGTTCCGGCACCGGTTCGGGGACAGGTTCCGGCAGCGGCGGCTCGGGAAGCGGTTCGGGCAGTGACGGCTCAGGCAGTGGCGGCTCAGGAAGTGGCGGCTCCGGTGGCGGTGGCGGCAGTGGATCCGGCAGCGGCGGCTCGGGAAGCGGTTCGGGCAGCGGGGGCTCTGGTGGTGGATCGGGAAGTGGCGGCTCCGGTGGCGGGGGCGGCAGCGGATCCGGCAGCGGCGGCTCGGGCGGCAGCGGTTCGGGAGGGGGCGGTTCGGGAAGCGGGGGTTCCGGTGGACGATAAATGCTGTCACGAAAATACCATCCGGTCGTGAAAACCGACCCTGCAGGACCAGCCTGTGATCCGGGGTTGTTGCCTCTTCAGGCCAATGCCGGACGGGGCTTCAGCCCCGGAAAAAACGTGACGGCTATCGTCATGGTTCGCCATCGACGACGACCCACCTGAAAACGGGCCCGAATTCGAATCGGATTCTCTTTCGGGACCCCTGATTGTGCCGATGAAACAGGAAGCATCGGCGGACACGTCCTCGGGGGCCGGAATCAGTCCCCAGAGGATCTCACTGTCCCAGATCATGACCTGTTGACAGTCCCGGAAGGCGCTGGGCCTGCCGGTACTGCAATCATGAGATTTTCCCAGGGCTGCCGCGACTCCTCTGGACGGCGGACAGCCCCCAGAACCTCGTGCTGCAATCGTGAAATTTTCCCAGGGCCGCCGCGACGGCCTGTTATTATTTTCGTATCGATCCCGATGAACCGTACATCGTGGGTGTGACCGTCACAGGCGATTCGGGAACGGAGGTTCTCACCGTCACGAGAGAGACGGGGGAAGCCTTCGGCGAGGAAGGGGATCCCGTCGACGTCGAAGCCCTGAAAAAAATCTGTAACCTTGATCCCCGCGGATCGTTTAACCGGCAAAAATCCAAGGGAGGATCAAAAAGATGAAAAAAGTTATTCTTCTCATGCTCATGCTGGCTCTGGCAGGTTTTGCGGGTGTAACATCAGCGTCTGCCGCCGGCGCTCAGGAGGGGACCGGGCTGCTGTCGCAGTGCGATGTCGTCGGGGATTTTACCTATACGGGAACGGTTCTGGATTGCCTTGAAAGCGGCAGCGGATTGACCCTCCTGACGGGCGATGAAGAAGCCCCGGTGGAAGTGACCGTCTACGGCATCGGCCCGTCCCGGTACTGGGAATCCCTGGGCGTGGACCGCCCCACGGTGGGCGAAACGATCACCGTTGACGGGTACATTGTCGACTGCAGCGGGATCGAGCGGTTTCTCCTGTCGTCGGTCACCATTCCAGGGGTTGAAGAGGATCCCGCAGATGACATCGTCATAGAGCTGCGAGATTCCGAGACGGGCAAACCCCTCTGGAGAAGCCTGGGAAGAACGGGCGACGGGACGTACGGTCCCGCTTACGGCCAGGACGGCGAGATGGGTGAATACGGCCCGGGATACGGTAAGAACAGTGAGGATACCGGCCATTATGGTCCCGGTTATGGGAATGAAGGAGGCTCTTCATCGGGAAACGGCGGAAAAGGGGGAAAATAGTATCGAAACAAGCCCATGAAACGCTTTTGTTCCGTATGGTTAAACCGGCAGAGGTTTCCGGGGTTGAAACCCTGCCGGTTTTTCTGCTATGAGAGAGCGGTGGGATGAATGCCTGTCGCCTCCTTTCCGGCGACAGAGCCGGACAGCGGAGGTTCTGAATCATGAAAGAAGAAGACGATGATCTGGAAATCTTCGAAGAGCTTTCCAGAGGCCGGGAGGCCCAGAGGGACAGGAAATACCAGGAAGAACTGAATGCCCGGGCCTTGAAGCCCCTCAATATAGTGGACGCGGGAGAAGAATGTGTGGGCGGGTGAAAGATTCCCGTAAAAGAATAGTCCGGTGGACTGTTCCCATCCCTCCCGGGGAGATTGATCGTTCTTTCCCGGGGCGCCACGAATCGTGACAGCGGCCGGCCCGGCGGATTTACGGCGTTGAAGCTTTGACGGCTTCGTAAAAAAAGTCCATAGGCGGCGTTGCCCTTCATCCCCCGTCATGGCAACGTACCGCCCGGTACGTCTCATTCCACGGGATTCGGGCGCCCGGCCTCTAAGGCTTTTTACGAAGCCGTCGGTAACTGAACATAATTCGACTTTTTCCGAGTTCGCCAAAATTCATTTTTCACCTCTTTTTCACATCCCCTTCAATGTATTTTCACCACAGCCCTGTAAAGGATGGACGTTCACGGCGGGGACAGTGTCCCTGGGGGCCTTCCCTGCCGGACGGAGCGTAAAGGAGGAGCAGGCTATGAAGAGGGTATGGTGGATCGTCTTGCTATCGGCGGCCCTTGCCGCCTTTCCGGCGGCAGGGATGGCCATGGGTGAAGCGGGAGAAGGCCGGACGCTTTCCCCATATTTCTTTATCGAAGGAGGGGACTCCGACCTGGACCGATTTCCCCTGAAAGACACCGCCGTCTCCGTGGACATGAGCGGGATGATCGCCCAGGTTACGGTCGTGCAGAAATATGCCAACGAGGGCGGACGGCCCCTCCATGCCCGGTATGTTTTCCCCGCTTCCACCCGGGCCGCCGTTCATGGAATGACCCTGACCGTCGGCGGGCAGGTCGTGACGGCGAAAATCCGGGAACGGCAGGCGGCGAAGATCGAATTCCACCGGGCGAAGGCGGAAGGGAAGAGCGCCTCTCTCCTGGAACAGCAGAGGCCCAACGTCTTCACCATGAACGTGGCCAACATCCTTCCGGGCGACGAGGTTCTCGTGGAGTTCAAGTACACCGAACTCCTCGTTCCGGAGGAAGGGACCTATGAATTCGTCTATCCTGCCGTGGTCGGCCCGAGGTATTCGAACCGTCAGGAGGAAGAAGCCCCGGACACGGACCTGTGGGTGAAAAGCCCCTATCTTCCCGAGGGCCGGGAGAACCCGTCGTCCTTTCATATCCGGGTCGCCCTGGCCACGGCGATTCCCCTCCGCGAACTCGCGAGCCCCTCCCACGGGGTGGACGTCTCCTGGAAGAGCGAATCCCTGGCGGAAGTGTCTCTCGCCCCGTCCGGCGATGCCGGCGGCAACCGGGACTTCATCCTCCGCTACCGGCTTGCCGGCGAGGCCATTCAGTCCGGGCTCCTTCTTTTCGAGGACGAGGCGGAAAAGTTTTTTCTCCTCCTGGTCGAGCCGCCGGAGCGGGTATCCCCGGAGGACATTCCGGGCCGGGAGTATGTCTTTCTGCTCGACGTTTCGGGTTCGATGCACGGTTTTCCCCTGGACACGGCGAAAAAGCTCATCCGCGACCTCATCGGAAGCCTCCGGGAGTCCGACCGGTTCAACGTCATTCTCTTCTCCGGCGACTCCGCCGTCCTGGCCCCCGTTTCCCTGGCCGCCACGGGTGATAACATCGAGGCGGCCGTCCGGGTCATCGACGGGCAGCGGGGTGGCGGCGGGACGGAACTCGCCCCGGCCCTGACCCGGGCCCTGTCGCTTCCCCGGGCGCCGGACATGGCCCGGGCGGTCATCGTCATCAGCGACGGGTTCATTGCCGCGGAGCGGGAAATTTTCGGGATCATCCGCAGCAATCTGGAGGGGACGGGCTTTTTCGCCTTCGGGATCGGATCGGGCGTGAACCGCTATCTCATGGAGGGTATCGCCCGGGCCGGGTCCGGGGAACCCTTCATCGTCACGAACCCCCGGGAGGCGGGCCCGGCGGCGAAGCGGTTCCGGGAATACATAGAATCCCCCCTTCTCGTCGACACCGCCGTCGTGTTCCGGGGATTCGACGCCTTTGACATCGAACCGCCCGGTCTTCCCGATCTTTACGCCGGACGCCCCCTGGTCCTGTTCGGAAAATGGCGGGGGGAAAGGGAAGGGGAAATCGTTCTGTCGGGGGAAACGCCCCGGGGGCCGTACCGTCAGGTTTTCGCGGCCGCCGGAACGAGGCCGCTTCCGGAGAACCATGTCCTCAAGTACCTCTGGGCCCGCTCCAGGATCGCGAGGCTTTCGGACTACAACGCCGACGGGGCCGGCGGGACGGCGAACCGCCGGGAGATCACCGGGATCGGCCTTTCGTACAGCCTCCTGACGTCCTTCACGTCCTTCATCGCCGTTCTTGAAACGGTTCGGAATCCCGGGGCGGCGGCCGTACCGGTCGACCAGCCCCTGCCCCTGCCGCTTCACGTCTCCAACCTGGCGGTGGGGCGATTCTCGTCGGTTTCCGAACCGGGCCTGGCTCTGATCGCCGCATTCCTTTTTCTCGCCGTTCTTCTCCACGTTTTCTACCGGCGTTGCCGGACCACCCTGGGGAGGGAAAATCCGTGGAAGAAACCTGCCAGGTGACGAACGGAGGGAAAGGGGAGGAGACGGAAACCCGGGTTCGGTTTCTTCCCGGAACGGTCCGGGCGGTCCTCCGGGAAAACGGGTTTTTCTATGCCGCCGGGCTCCTGGCCCTGGGGACATTGAAATGGTACGGCCACGGGGCCGGGGCGGAGGATCTGGAATGGATGCTCCGCCCTCTTGCCGACCTTGTCGAGTGGACCGGGGGGATCCCTTTCGAACGCGAACCCGGCGCGGGCTTCGTCAGTCTCGCCAGGGGGATCGTCATCGCCCCCTCGTGCGCCGGCCTCAATTTTCTTATCATTTCCTTCGGTTCTCTCTTCTTTTCCTTCGTCCACCGCATCGGCGGGATGCCGCGGAAATTCCTCTGGTTCGCTCTTGCCGGAGGGTTCGCCTTCGTCCTGACGCTTGCCGTCAATACGGTGCGGATCCTTCTTTCCGTGGAACTCTATGGATGGGACATCTACGGTGTCTTTGTCACCCCCGGAAGGGTCCACCGGTTCACGGGAATCGTCATTTACCTGTCGGCTCTCCTCGCCGCATGCGGGGCTGCCGGTTTCATCTCCCGGCGTCCCTTTTTTTCAGGACGACCGCCCGAGGCGGGGGGGGACTCCGTAACGCCGGGCTTTTCAGCCTCCGCTGCGAAGGTTCTCTTCCCCCTTCTGTGGTATCTCGCCGTGACCGTGGGGATTCCCCTGGCCGGTCTGACCGCCGCCCGGCAGGCGGCGTGCTTTCGGGAACACATCGCCACCGTCGTCATCGCATGCCTTGCGATCCTCCTCTTGGCGGTCTTCCTGGGAGGCGGCCAAAAAGGACGAACTCGTAAAAAGTTTTTAAAATCAACTTTCTACGGACGACTTTGTAAAAAGCGCCAGAAACAAGGCGTCCGAATCCCGAGGAACGAGGCGTATTTACCGGTACGCCACAGTGACGGGGGATGAAGGGCAACGCAGCCTGCGGCGCTTTTTACAATGCCGTCAAAGAGGGCATGACAAGCGGCCCGGGAGGTGTTAGCATGGTCCCGGCCTCGAATGCCGGAAGGGGAGGACGTTATTCTCGATGAAACCCCGGATTCTCATCGTCGACGACGAGCCCGCCATCGTGGACACGATCCAGTATGCCCTGGAAACGGAGAACTTCGAAACGGCCTGTTTCTTTTCCGGGGAGCCCGTTCTCCCGTTCCTCCGGGAACAGGCGGCGGACCTCGTCATTCTCGATATTGGCCTTCCCGACGTGAGCGGCCTCGACCTGTGCCGGGAGATCCGCAAGATTTCCACGACGCCCATCATTTTTCTCACCGCCCGGTCCGATGAGATCGACCGCGTGGTGGGCCTTGAAATCGGCGGGGACGATTATATGACCAAACCGTTCAGTCCCAGGGAACTCACGGCGCGGGTCAGGGCGGTCCTGAGGCGGACCCGGCGGGAACCGGAGCCCGAGGCCCTTCCGGGGGCTTTCCAGGTGGACGAGTCGAAACGCCGGATATCCTATTTCGGCGGGGCCGTTGACCTCTCCCGGTACGAATACGATATTCTCAGAAATTTCATCCGGCGCCCCGGTCATGTCTTTTCCAGGGACCACCTGATGAATCTTGTATGGGAAGAACCGGAGGCGAGCCTCGACCGGACCGTCGATGCCCATATCAAAAACATCCGGGCCAAGCTGAGGGCCATCCGGGCGGACGTGGACCCCATCGTGACACACCGGGGAACGGGATATTCCCTCAAAGAGAACCTATGAGACTCGGGACCCGCATATTCATCGCCTTCCTGGTTATCCTGGCGATCTCCTTCTATTACCCCATCCAGCGCATCGCCCGGGACCTGCGCCTTTTCTTCCTGGAAAGCGTCGAGGATCCCCTGGTGGACCAGGCGAACATCCTGGCGGCCGTCGTCGGGGCGGAGATGGAGGCGGGGCGGTTCGATCCCCTGGAATTCCACCGCATCCTGGAAGGGGTCCGGTCCCTCCCTCTTTCCGCCCGGATATACGATTTAACGAAAACCGCCGTGGATGTGCGGATCTACGTGACCGACGATTCGGGCGTGGTGGTCTTCGATTCCGGGGACCGGGGAAACGAGGGCGCCGATTACAATCACTGGAGGGACGTTTCCATGACCCTTCAGGGGGAATACGGGGCCCGGACGACCCGGAGCGATCCGGAGGACCCCTCCTCGTCGGTGCTCTACGTGGCCGCGCCGATTCTGGTCCGGGGCCGGACCGCCGGCGTTCTCACCGTGGCCAAGCCGACGACGAACATCAATACTTTTCTGGCCGAGGCCAAACCGAGGCTTTTCAGGATCTGGTTCGCCTCCGCCGCCCTGGCGGTCCTCCTCTCCTTTTTCGTTTCCCGGTGGCTTACGAGGCCGGTCACGCTTCTCACCCGTTATGCCCATGATGTCCGCGACGGAAAGAGGGTCGTTCTTCCCCCCCTTGACCGGAGCGAATTAGGCGAAATGGGGCTCGCCATCGAGAAGATGAAGGAATCCCTGGAAGGAAAGAAATATGTGGAGGAATATATTCACACCCTGACTCACGAAATCAAGAGCCCTCTTTCGGCCATCCGCGGGGCCGCGGAACTTCTCGACGAGAACATGGCGCCGGAAAAAAGGAACCGTTTCCTGTCCAATATCCGCAATGAGGCGGGCCGGATCCAGGACATCGTCGACCGCATGCTCGAACTTTCGGAGCTGGAAACGAGGAAGACCCCGAGGCATGTCGCGTCTTTTCCCGTGAACGACCTGGTGAACGCCGCGCTGGAAAGCAAGGAATGGATGCTCTCCCGGAAAAAACTGAAGGCGGTTTTCAACGCCCCGGAGCCGGTGACCATGACGGGCGACCGGTTTCTTCTCCAGCAGGCCCTGTCGAACCTCCTTCAGAACGCCATCGACTTCAGTCCTGCGGGAGAGGGGATCGAGATCACCCTGCGCAGGGAGGGCCCGCGGATTTTTCTCACCGTGGAGGACCGGGGTCCCGGGATCCCCGAATATGCGGCGGGAAAGGTCTTCGAGAAGTTTTTCTCCCTGCACCGCCCCGATACGGGAAAGAAAAGCACCGGCCTGGGACTGAGTTTCGTGAAGGAAGCCGTCCTGCTTCACAGGGGCGAGGTAAATCTCGAAAACCGGCCTGATAAAGGATTGCGGGCGACGATCGTTCTTCCCCTCCGGTCCTGATGGGGCCTCCAGTCGAAAAGCCGGCGGAATGAAAAGATTTTCAAACTGATGGTTGCAATAATGCGGTCATATGTATATAGAAAGTTCGAGGTTTATTCCCCTTTTTTCTGAAAAGGCATGAACATCCTCGACCCCTCCATACCCTTCGACCGTTCTTACTGGGTTTTACCCGGTAAGTTGATGGCGGGCTGCTATCCCGGCTCGTCCGATGCGGCCCGGGCCGAACTCCGGCTGCGGTCCCTCCTGGATCACGGTATCGGTCTGGTGGTCAATCTCATGGAGCCGGGGGAGTTGAACTGGAAAGGCCGCCCTTTCGTACCATACGAGGACGCGATCCGGGCCCTGGCGGAGAACAGGGGGGTGACCGTGGCGTTTCAGCGATACCCCGTGGCGGATCTGGGTGTGCCCACGCGGATGGACCTGTGGCGGATTCTTGACGGCATCGATGAAGGCATGAAAGACGGCCGGGCGGTTTACATCCACGGCCGGGCGGGCATCGGCCGGACCGGCACCGTTGTGGGGTGCTGGATCGCCCGTCACGGTATCGCCGGACGGTTCGGCGTTCTCCGGATGATCGGATCCCTCCGGCAAAGGATCCCGGATTACTTCATACCGTCGCCGGAAACGGAAAGACAGGTCCGGATGGTCCTGTCCTGGAACGAGGGGGAATAGACGACGACGGATGCCGCGCCGTCCTGCCCTTACTGAACAGCTGCCCGGCGGCTTCCCGACCCGGAAACGTCTGTTGTCATCCCTGGAAAGGCTTTGATAAAAGGGCAGGGGACTTTGGAGTAAAAAACAGGGGAGAAAGGATGGTGTTATGAAAATTGTCCGGTATGAGGAAATCGATCCCGTTCACATTGAAAATGATGTGGCGAAAGGCGTGGCCGGCCGCGTTCTGATCGGGAAGAAGGACGGGGCCGACCACTTCTGCATGCGCCTGTTCGAACTGTCTCCGGGGGGATACTCACCGAAGCACGTCCATGACTGGGAACACGAAATATTTGTTCACGCCGGCAGGGGCGAAGTCTACCTGGACGGCCAATGGCACGACATCACCGGGGGCACGGCGGTTTTCGTTCCCCCACGAAAGGATCATCAGGTCCGGAATGCCGGGAAGGACCCCCTGGTATTTCTGTGCCTCATTCCCGCGGGAGCCCCCGAGCTGTAGGATACGCCGGGCGCGTGAAAATGCCGCCCCGGGAAAGGTTGCCTGCCCGCGGAGAGATCAGGCGGGCCATGCGGGCCGTTCCGCTGAGGAAGGCGCAGGGGCGTTGTCGTGACGGCAGGCCTTTCCCCGTTATGGAAAGGCCTGTATAATCTTTTGAAGGGGAAGAAGAAGGGCCGACCGTTCCTTTCCAGTGCGGAAATACGCGGGGGCTCCACCGGGGAAGGATTGCGCGAAGACTGCCATGAACGAAAAACAGAATTATGCGATCACCATATCCCGGCAGATGGGAAGCGGGGGGTCCTATGTGGGGTATCTCGTTTCGCGGGAACTGGGCTTCCGGTATGTGGACCGGGAAGTCCTGAGCCGGGCCGCGAACCTGATGGGGACGAGCGAGGATTGGGCAGCCCTGTATGACGAAAGGTCTTCGACCATTGTCGAAGACCTCCTGAAGTCCCTCACTTTCGGCACACCGGAGGCGGCCAGCCTGATTCCCCCGAAGCCGCCGGTCTACGACAGGAAACTGTTTGCCCTGGAATGCCGGATCATGAACGACATCGTAGACCGCTCTCATGCCGTCATCGTGGGGCGGGCGGGATTCTATGCCCTCAGAAACCGGCCCGGGGTGATTCGCTTGTTCATCCATGCCCCTCGGGAGTTTCGCGTCCGGCGGATCATGGAGGTACGGAACATCCAAGCCATCGAGGAGGCCCGGGCCGTCGTGGATGAATCGGACCGGAACCGGGCTGTTTTTATCCGGGACATGACCGGTTATCTCTGGTCCGACGCCCGGAATTTTCACTTGTCCGTCGATTCGAGTGCCGTCGGATTCCCGGCGATTACGGAGATGGTGGTGAACCTTGCCCGACGGGTCTTTTCACCTTGATGGACCCGTCTCCGTTTCCCAGGATACCGTATGATCCGCCCATGAACGGTCCGTGCCGGACACGTATGTGATCTGATCGGCCCGCGGAAATCCCCGGAACGACATCTGTCTCATCCGGACTACCGACATCCACAACCCCCGAACCTCGATCAGACGCCCAACTGCGGCTCTGCGCCCGATGTGGGGACCGGGACCGCAACGGTTCACCTGACCGCAGGGGAACATATCTCGGTGACTTTCACCAATGTGAAAAATCCCGAAGGGGGCATGGGAAAACTCATTGTTGTGAAGGATGCCAGACCCGACGCCTTTCGGGGCCGGCCGGCCATTTTTTTTATCGCCGGCAGCCCCGGGGCGCTTTCCCGTAAATCTCCGCTTGGAGATCCGACAGTTCCTTCTGGAGTTTCGCCAGGACCTCCCCCGTCGTCTGGGGGTTCCTCAGGGCTTCGGAATACTCGAACCGTTTGTCGTTGAACTGTTTTCTCATGTCCCTCGTCTCGTCGAGGTACTTCTGGCACTCGGCCCCTTCTTCCGGGCCGGGTGCCCATCTCCGGTACATCCTTCCGGGACCCCCTTCCCAGTCACGACCCATCATCCACGGCCCATGGTCCCAGCCGCGCTGCATCATTCCCGGCCCGTACCCCCGGTCCCGGTACATCCTGCCGGGATCCATGTAATCCTCCCCCTCGTTCAGAGCGCTTCCGCAATAGGGGCAGTAGTTCCAGTCCTGAGAGCCCCTGGGTCCGTCCGCCAGGGCGGCGGCGGAGAGAGACGACAGGAAGACCACCAGTAAAACGATCATCATCAGGCGTTTCATCATGTTCCTCCTTTCTTCTTTCCTGCTGTGAATCAAGACCGAGAGCGGGTTCATTCCAACCGCTTCCCCAAGACCGGCATGCCCGGGACCGGAAAGTGTCCGATAATCTTCTTTTAATATATGTAGGATGCTTTTTGACTGCAAGGGAAAAAAGGAGGGGGGAAGGGGTCCGGCCGGGACTTTCCCGCCGGTTTGCCGCGGCGCCGCGTAAAAGGGCGGTGCCGGCTGCGGACTTGATCTGAAAGCATCAAATAGGGGTGGTGTCCCCGTGTCGTTTGTAATATAAACTTTTCATGGCAGCATGAGGAGGTTTCCATGGATTATAAGCTTCTTCTCACCGTATTTTCCACCGTTTTCGCCGCCGAGATGGCCGACAAGACGCAGATCGCCACCTTTCTTTACGCATCCAATTCCGTTCACAGCAAGCTCACGGTTTTCATCGGGTCGGCCCTGGCCCTCATCGTCGCCTCCGGGCTGGCCGTCTTTTTCGGCGGGGTTCTGTCCCAGTGGATCAATGAAAAAGTCATGGCCAAAATCGCCGGGGTGGCCTTCATGGCCGTCGGCCTGTGGTCCCTTCTCAAATAAGGAGGAGCGACATGAAAAAGATGAGATGTTATGCCGCCGGAGGGATCCTCGCGGGTCTTTTCCTTCTCCTCGTTGTGATTCCCCGGTTCCATGCCCTTGAGGCCCGGGAAGGGCGATACGCGATCGTGGACAATCACATCCATTTTCTCGATTTCACCCAGAGGACCGACGGGTTCGAGGGGCTGATCCGGGCCATGGACGGGGCGGGTGTCGACCAGGCGGTCGTCTTCGGAATGCCCCTGGTGAAAATGTGGTCCGAATCGGACCCGATCCGGCCCGCCTATTACCTGGACACCGATTCAGCCGCCTATTACTACTCCGCCACGGATTACATCCTGGCTGACGAACTGGCGAGGCTTCCCCCGGAATCCCGGGAGCGTTTTTTCCCCTTCGTCTGCGGGATCAACCCCCTGGACCGGAACGCGGCGGAACAGATCGAGTCGGCCCTGAAACGATATCCAGGGTTCTGGAAGGGGATCGGCGAGATCATGTCCCGGCACGACGACCTGACGGCCTTTGCCTACGGCGAACCGCCCCGGGCGGACCATCCCGCCCTCATGGCGGTCTACCGGCTTGCCGCCCGGTACGACCTGCCCGTCCTCATTCACCACAATATCTCATCGGCCTGGCAAAGGGGGCCCATTTACCTGAAAGAGCTGGAAAACGCCCTCCTTGCAAATCCCGAGACCCGGATCATCTGGGCCCATGTGGGCATCTCACGGCGGGTCGACGTTCCCACTCTTCTCAGCGAGGCCAGACGGATGCTTTCCACCTGTCCCAACCTGTTCGTTGACATCTCCTGGGTGGTTTACCCCGATTATATCGGCAAGGCCCAGGCCTCCCTCAAGGCCTGGGCGGCCCTGATTTCGGAATTTCCGGACCGCTTCATGATCGGGACGGACAAGGTGGGCCACTGGGACGGCTATGCCGGGGAAGTGACGAAGTATTATCCGCTCCTGGACCTCCTGTCCCCGGAAACGGCGGACCGGCTGGCCCGGAAGAACATCCTGCGGGTTCTCAAGGTCGAGGACGAGGCCGTTTTACCGGAACGGCGGAAGGCCGCCTTCAACTGAGATCCGGCGGGCCGATTTTCCATTTCAGGACACTCGGAATCAAAGAGGTCAAGGCATATCTGAAGGAAAAGAGAGAAGTCTTCAAGCCGGCCTGGCTTGAACCGGAAGAGGAGATCGATCCCTTCCGGAACAGATTGCGGAAGGACAAGGAAGAAGGGCAACGCAGCCTGCGGACTTTTTACGAAGTCGTCAATGTTGACAGCCCCCGATCCGGGGGGGAAGGGGAGGGGGACATGGCACTGGATCTGAAAGCCGTAGGCCGGGAAATCGGCCCCCTGGTTCACCGTTATGCTTGGCGGGACGTGATTCTCTATGCCCTCGCCGTTGGAGCGGGATCCTCGGAACTCGAATACTGTTATGAAAAGGGACTGAAAGTCCTGCCCCCCTTCGTTCTGGGGACGACCTTCGATTTTTTCTGGGCCCTGGCCCGGGAGGCGAATATCGACACGACGGGGATTCTCCACGGGGAACAAGAACTTGTCGTTCACGAACCCCTTTCGGCGGAAGGGATCTTCCTGACCCGGGGTCGAGTCACCGCCGTCAGCGACAAGGGGGAGGGAAGGGGGGCCCTCGTGGTCGGTTCGGCCCAGAGCCGGGACGAAAATGGAAGGCTCCTGGCAACGAACACCTACACTCTGTTTGCCCGCCGCGACGGGGGGTCCGGGAGCCGTGGCGATCTTCCTTCCCGGGAAACGGTCGTCTATCCGGAAAGACCGCCGGATCATGTCATCGAGGACCTTCCCCCTCCCGATCAGCACCTTCTCTACCGCCTCACGGGGGACTATTTTCCCCTCCATGCGGATCCCGAAGTGGCCCGGGCCACCGGTTTTGAAAGACCGATCATGCACGGGGCGTGCTTTTTCGGGTACGGCTGCCGGGCGCTGATCCGAACCTTCGCAACGGGCCACCCGGAACGAGTCCGGCGGATCGCCGCCCGTTTCACCCGCCCCCTCTACCCGGGGGTCCCCATCCGGACGGAGGCCTGGACCTCCGGAAAAGGGAGGGCCCTCTGGCGGATGATCAACGGGGCGACGGGGGAAACACTGATCGACCGGGGCGTCTTCGAGTTCGATGTGATCCTTAACCATTACGGGACGGATCAAAGGGAAGGGGAGGCCGTGCAGAATCCGGGAACCGGGCATGAGTAATTATCAGTGCCACGTATGATCCTCGCAGACTTTCTCCATCATTGCCGCCAGGTTCCGACAGCGAGCCGTATATGTTGTCCATGGGCGACGCATTGACACTGTAAGAGTCGACAGACTTCATTGCGTCCTGCCGTTTGATGTCATCGGAGAGGCCGGATAAGTTGGTCCGGCGGGAACGGAAGCAGGAACATCCGGGATCCGTGAGGAAAATAGTCGGGGTGCGTTTCCCGATCCGGCTTCAGAAAATCAGCTCCTTGGGCCTGTGTTCCTACTTTCCTTTCTTTTCCTCGTATCCGCTGATCTTTTTGAAGATGTGCCATTCATTGTGCTCCACGACGCCGTTCCCGTTTGTGTCCGCCTCTTTGAATACGAGCTGTTCCCCCTTCGGGAAATAAGCCTCGAATTCCTCGGCGGTCATGACTCCGTCGTTGTTCCTGTCCCCATCGACGAAGGGGACGTTATAATCCACCATGACGGGTTCTTCCGGCGGTTTCACTTCCTTCATGGCGCATCCCGTCGAGCAAAACACCAGAAAACCGAGCACCAAGATCACCGCGCTGACTCTCCTTTCCATGACTTCCTCCTCTAAGGTCCGTCTAATCCTTTGACCCTCCAATTCGTTTCGCTTTCCATGAAATCTTTTTCCGGCGTTCTTCACGAATTCCTCGAAAAATTCAAAAAACCGGTTTATTATAACCGGGCGTTACCTGTGACCGCAAGTGTTTTACCGGTGGATGTCATCTATTTCCTGGAGAGCGGCTGAGAAGCGGGGCATGGAAAAATAAGGACGGCGATTCGAACTTTTTCATCAATCGGAAGAAACGGAAAGAGCATGACCGGGGGGGACGAGAGACAGATCATCGAGGCTGTCCTCCGGGGGGAGAGGGCGGCCTACGCCGTCCTGGTGGACCGCTACAAGGACCGGATCTTCGGTCTCGCCTACCGGATGACGGGCTGCCGCGCCGATGCCGACGACCTGGCCCAGGAGGCCTTTCTCCGGGCCTATGGGAACCTGGCCCGCTTCGACCGGGAAAAGAGCTTCTTCACCTGGCTCTATACCATCGCCCTGAACGTCGTCCGCAGCCACCTGAACAAAAGGAGCCGGGATCCCGTCGCCGGGGCGGAGGAATTGATGGAACACACCCGGGGCGCCGGCGACGGGGCGGAAGGAAACCCCGAGGACGACCTCGCCGGCCGGGAAGAAGAGGCCCTTCTCCGGAAGGGCCTGCTGACGCTTCCTCTCGATACCCGGGAGGCCGTCGTTCTCCGTTTCTACCAGGACCTGTCCTTCGAGGAAACGGCGGCGGTTCTGGGAATTTCCCTCAGTGCCGCCAAGATGCGGGTTTACCGGGGTCTTGAGAAACTGCGGGAATGCCTGGCCGGGGAATACTGATGGGGATGTGACTTTTTCGTTCCCCCCCGTGTATACCGGTCACAGGAAGGAAACGCGATGGAAAACCATGACCCCGTCGTCCGGATGATCCGGGAGGCCCCTCCGGTCAAGACGCCTGACGATTTTACGGGAAGAATCATGACCCGGATCCAACGGCTCCCGGTGGAAAGGGCAGCCGGCGGGATTCGCCTTTTCAATAGAATGACGGAGGCCTTTCATTTCCGGGAGTCTATCCCCCCCCCGGTTTATTTCTTTTTGACGGGATTTTTCTTTTTCGTCCTGGGGGCGGTGATTCTTTTTGCCGCGAATCATTTTCTCGGCCGCCTGAAGGCCCTTCCCCTGGTCTGCTGCCAGCCCTGGATCGCCATCCTGATCGCCTCCTGGCTGGTATTCCTCGGGTTTTTCCTGTATATTAAGGGAAGAGCCGGTCTGCCGGTGGTGCGAATGGGGCTTTCCCTTCACATGGCTTTCGCCGTTTTCTACGGCATCGCCCTGGGGGCCGCTTTCGACAACCCTCTGGCCTTCCTCCTTGCCGCGGCCCTTTCCTTGACGGGAATCGTCATGGGCGGTCTGCTTTTTCTGGGAATACGGGAGTATGAAAAGAGGACATGGAATGAACAGCAACAGCATTGACAGGCCCTTGAAAAGGGACGGCTTCACCCTTATTGAAGCGGTCGCCATCCTCCTTGTCATCGCCGTCCTCGTGGCGGTGGCCACGACGAGGATGTCGTCCAGCGCCGTTTACGAGCTGACGACGGCGGTGGACGTCCTCAAGGGGCATATCCGCTATGCCCAGCTCATGTCGCTGAACAGCGACGAGGTGTGGGGAATATACTTCTCCGATGGCGGTCACTACGCCCTCTTCCAGAATGGAAACACGGCGAACACGGTGCTCCTTCCCGGGGCGGATGACAATCCCGTCAATCTTGCCGGGAAGAATATCGCCGTATCGGTGGAAGACGGGAATGTCCTGTCTTTCGACACCTGGGGGCGGCCCTGCACGGATGCCCCGGGAACGGCCCTCCAGGCCGGCACGAGGTCGCTGACGGCTTCCCTTTCGGGCACCGACAATCAAACCATTAACATCACGCAGAACACGGGGTACATCCCATGAGGACGTTAAGGCGTTTCGTGACGGACCGGAAGGGATTCACGCTCATCGAGGTCATCCTCGCCCTGGTCATCGCCGTGATCCTCGGGGCCATGATGATTACGGTCCTGGGCACGGGCGTGACGCAGAGCGCGACACCCGTCAACTGGCTTCGGACGAATTTCGACATCTATGAAGTCATGGAGAACATCACCGCGGATTATCGACAGAAGTTGATGACGGATAATCCGTTCACTCTTTCGTCGTTCATGTCCGACGTTCAAAGCAATTACAATTCACCCGATTATGCCGTCACGTTCAAATATGTGAGCTTTGATGCAGGCCATGTGGAAAATGCGGCGGCCTGTTCGGGCTCGGATTGCCGGGTGCTGAAGATCACCATAACGCGGGGGCTTCACAATGTTTATGCCCTTTTCAGCGAATAGCCCCGTTTTGTTTACCGAAAGGATGGATGTCCCATGACTTTGAAGAACAGTTCCGGGTTCACCCTGATCGAGGCTGTCGCGACCCTCGTTCTTGTGGGGATCATCGCCGCCGTCGCCGGGCTCGGCATCGTCCAGGGGGTCGAAGGGTATCTTCTGGCCCGGGAAAATGCCGCTCTCACGGAGAAAGTCCAGCTGGCCCTGACCCGGATGACCCGGGAGATGACGGAAATCGGCACTGTGACAACAGCGACAACGGAAACGGTGTCCTATACGGTTCCGGGCATATCGGGATCGAGAACCATCGTCCATGCTTCCGGCCGGATCACCATAAACGGCGATACCCTCCTTGAGGGCGTGAACGGTTTAGCCCTGTCCTACGCGCAGGATGACGGAAGCCCGTGGACGACGGCCGGCGGCGTACAGACTCTGGCGGAGATCGGCATTCAACTCAACATGAATCACGGGAGCCTGGAGTCCGGCACGGTCGATTTCACGACGGCCGTCAATCCGAGGAATAACGGTGTTCTCAACGGCCCGATACAGCGGTGAATCGGGAGGAGCGGAGAAGATGAAAAACAGGATCAGATCGAATATGTTGAAATTCATGGAGGTCTCGAAATCCGGCAGGGACGGCGGGGAAGGGGGGTTTGTCCTCGTCGGCCTCGTCTTCACCATGGTCGCCTTCGCCGTGATCGGCGCGGCCCTCTCCCCCATGCTTTCCACGTCGACCCGGGACCAGGTGAGCGCTTCCCTGGCCCAGAAGGCCTACTACAACGCCGAGTCCGGCTATCGCTATGCGGCGAGCCAGTACCTTCACGGGGCGACGGACGAGGCCCGGGACCTCGTCCTGCGCGGCCTGGACGGCGCGACCTTTCAGCTGGCGGGGAACGAGGGAACGTTCCAGTACGTGATCCAGACATACTACTTTCAATACCGCGGTGCCGTCGGGAACGCCCTCCGGGGGGAGCCCTTCGGAGGGATGCCGTCGGGAATCGGTTCCTCCGGCACCGGCGGCAGCCTCATGGTGTGGACTTCCTCGTCCGCTTCGGGGCAGAGAAAAACGGATTACGCCTCCTACGGTTATAACGCAAACACCAATGAAATCACCTTCTCGACCACGGGCACGGCGCCCGCAAGCGGTTCAAGGATCTATCCCATCGCCTATTATGCCTCCGCCCCGGCCGGCCCCACCGTGACCAAGGGCGGAGACATTCAGCTCCCCTCGGGCGTCGACCTGAGCCTCGTGGCCCCCGTGAACGGCCTTTTCCGGATCATGACCGTGACCGACAGCAAGTTTGATGGGAAGGACGCCTTCAAGGATCTCCTGGCCTACAGGACCTTCGACGCGGTCAACCGCCGGCTGGTCGGCGTGACGAACATCGAAAACCCGGGCGATCTCCTCGGGGGGACGATCGCCGCCGGGGACGCCCTCGTCTTCCAGCGGGCCATCAAGCTATATTCGAAAGGCCGGGCCGGCTCGGGAACATCCACCATGCTCGCCACGAGGAATCTCCTGTACAACGTGAACGCCGAGGCCCTGCTCGGGGGAAGCGGCGGCGGCGAGACCCCGGAAGAGGAAGTGACGCCGTCGGACATGCTTTCCGGGGACTCTCCGGGAAGAGGGACGGGGAACTGGGCGCAGGGCAACGTGGACGGCGACGATGCCCTGATCATCACGGCGACGACGGGCGGCCAGGAGCAGGGCAAGAAGGGCATAACCTTTTCCATGGCCGACGAGGACGGCGGGAAGCAGCCCCGGGTCGAGGCCTTCATCGCCGTGCCGAAAAAGAGCCTCCTCTACAAGGCCTGGGACGGGCAGAACCATTTCCTGAACTATGATTTCCAGCTGAAAATGGCGACGGGCACCCTGTCGAGCGATGAAGACGGGACCCTGACGGCCCCCGACGCCTATTTTTACTTCGGCGGGCCGGTCTTCCGCCTCAACAAGGATAAACTGCAGGGGACGGGCAACTGGGAGACCCTGGGCCTCGCCTTCATGAGCCACACGGGCCTGAGTTCCGACGGGATTCCCGTGAACCTCCTCCCGGGCGGCCAGGCCAACAAGCCCCTCGTCGTCCTGTGGGAACGGGGGGGGCGGAACCCCGCCGCGGACGAGTGGATCGCCTATCACAACATTCCCGAGACGGACAACGTCCTGAAGGAGAGCAGCATCGAAGCCTGGGTGTCCGGTTGGAAATACAACGCCGGTAACGCCGTTGAAAACGACGACGTGACCTACCGATGCCTCGTCGGCCACACCTCGTCGTCGGCCAACGAGCCCGGCCCGCCGCCGCCGCCGGATTCCTGGACGAGCGGCGACGATTACATAAAGTATCAGCTGGTGCTCCATGACGGTGTTGTTTACGAATGTAAAGAGGGACATACTGCCGGAAGGAAGACGGAGCCCGGTACAGGAAAAGATTGGACGGATTACTGGAAGGCCGTCGAACACTGGGCGACATACTGGGAGGTTTACGAGGAAGGGAGCGTCCGGCACCTGACGAACTGGTCGACCCTCATGGTCCGGATCATCGAGGCCGCGGCGGTCACCCTGAACACCACGACACCGACGGCATTCGAAAAGGGAGACGCCGTCACCGGTTCGGGCGGCACCGGGGTGGTGATCGACAAGATCTACGACGCCTCGGGTTACGAGGTCCTGCTCCTCAATAAGATCGAGAAATCCGGCTCCGGACCGGTCTTTGTGGCCGGGTCGGATCTTGTCGGCGGCCACAGGGTCACGGACTACCGGGAGCGGGACAACTACATCCGGGCCTTTTACGGCGATACCAAGAGCGGCGGCGGCGACGAATACCTCCACGACTCGGACCGCGCGGCCAATCCGAGAAACGAGATCAACTGGGTCCAGGACAAACTGGCCGATCCCGTGTCGCCCACCGCCGAGGATCGTTTCACCATCGTCACCTGGAGCGGGACGAACGGCAACTATGGGAGCAATGTCGCGATATATCAGGACAGGCTTTACAACGGCACCCTGAAACAGACGGTGATCCGGACCGGGCTTTTCCTCACCGGCGACGATTACTTCACCTGCGGCGGCACCTGCGACGGCGATCCCTATGAACTCGGCATCATGGCCTACGGCTACGAATCGATGAAAACCTATTTTGACGATATCGCCTACTATGTGAAGGGGGACATTGATGACGACACGAACCCGATCGGGTTCCTGAGCGCCGTCGTCCAGTAACAGCTTAAAAGAAAAGGGATTTCCAACAGGGCTCTATACCGGCATAGAGCTGAAGTAGCTGGTTTTTTTAAAAAACATTATGCTTAATGGAGCATAAAGATCATGCTGAACAAAAAAGACAGAATGGCAGGCTTCACTCTGATCGAGATCGTGGCGGTCCTACTCATCGCGGTTATCCTGGCCGCCGTGGCCATTTCCACCATGGGGAGCGACTCCTCCAGGGTTGTCGCCCGGGCCGATTCCATCCGGTCCCACCTCCGGTACGCCCAGACGAAGGCCATGACCACGGGGGCCCTGTACGCGAACCTCGATGTCTGGGGGGCCGTGCTGAACAACAGTTCTTATTATCTCTTTCAATGCGGAACCCCCGGGTCCTGCGCCCCGTCCGGCAACCAGGTGATCGCCCCCGGAGAGAACGCCGCCGTCATCGATGTGGGTCAGGACGGTGTTTCTATCTCACCGGGTGGAGGAACCATTGTCAGCTTCGACCGGTTCGGGAAACCGTACACGGACGCGGCCCTGACATCGGCCCTGGGTTCGGATCTTCAGGTGACCCTGTCGGATGGTTCGGGAAATTCCAGGTCCGTCACCATCCGGCCGGAAACGGGGATGATCGATTAAAACGGGGGGGTGAGTCATGAAGTACAAGGGGATGGATAAAAGAGGCTTTACCCTGGTGGAGATCATTATTTTCCTGGTCCTCCTCGGGATTTTCGCCGTCTTCGTCGTCCAGTACGTCGGCACGGCGGCCCGGGGAAGCCTCGCCGCCGTGAACTGGCTCCGGGATGAGGTCACCCTTCAGGGGGTGATGGAGGACATCGTGGCCGAGTACAAATCGGTGATCACGAATTCGTCGGACGACTCGATAACGTCCCAGTCGGTGCTGTCGGATCTCAAGACCTACGCGGAAACCCATCACGCGGCCTATGTCTACGGCAGCGAGACAGGGTATATCACCTTCAACGCCCAGGGAGCGGCTTCGAACATCAGCCAGACCATGCCGTCCCAGGACCCCGTTCTCATCATCACCGTGAAAAACGGGGACCAGAAGCTTTTTTCCCTGTTCACCGCGTCGGAATGACGGGCACGGCCCGTAAAGGGGACAACATGAAAAGACAGAGGGGATTTACGCTGATTGAACTCATCGTCGCCCTTGTTCTCCTGGGGGTTATCGTTTCCGTGGCGGGATTCGGTCTCGTCCAGGGCATGCAGGCCTACATCCTGTCGAGAAATAATGCCGAGATGGTGCAGAAGGCCCAGTTCACCCTGAACCGGATCCGCCTCGAACTGATCAGCATGGACAGCGTGGTTGCGGCGGGAAACGACTCCATCACATACACCGACAACGAGAAAACCCTGAACGTTCAGTATATGCTGACCCGTTCGGGGAATCAGATCACCCTGACCGTCGGGGGACAGGCATACCTTGTCACGGATCAGTTGGCGGCATACGGGGCTGGGGAAAGCCTTTTTTCCTACACGAAGGACGACGGAACATCCTGGAACTCAGGCACCGACGACTTCCGGAACCTTTATTCCATTCATGTCCGCGTCGCCCTGTCCCGGCCGGACATGTCGGGAACCTTCCCCTTCGAAACGGTGGTGAACCCGAGAGGAAACGGCGCCCGGAACGGCCCCAAGGCCATCCGGTACGACCTGTAAACGGACTTTTTTGAAAAAGAAACAGGTTGAAGAGATGAGAACGAAAGAAAACAGACAAAAATCCTCTCGGAATCGGCTTTCGGCCGTTTTGTCCCTGGCCCGGCGACGGGCCCGCGGCCGGCGGGGCTTTGCGGTCATGGCCGTCATTTTCGGATTCCTGGCCTTCGGCGTCCTTGTCATGGCGGTTCTCAACATGAGCGCCACGAGCGAGCGGGAGGTCGTCTCGACGAACCAGAGCCTCAACGCCTATTACCTGGCCGAATCGGGCTTCCGGGTGGCCTCGGAATATTACCTGAACACGGGAGACGAGGACAATGACGACTCGTTCGACGACGACAAGGCCGCCGTCCTGGAGAACGATCTGGACAGCAAGACGTTCACCGTGCCGGGCAAAGGGAGCGTGGACCTGCAGATTTATCCTTACTGGCTGGTCTGCGTGGATGGAAGCGGCCAGGGACGCAGCGCGAAATATCCGGGCCGGGTCCCCGAGGGGCTGACGGGTCTTCCCGGCACGGGAAATCTCCTTTATATCAACCCCGAAGATAACGAGCGTTACAACATACCGTTCACCAATGGAGGCCTGTCGGGGAGGACGTTCAGCTACCGGACCCAGAGCGGCGCTCGGTCGGCCAGTGCGGGGGACAGCCTCTACTTCTACCTCACACCGGTGTCGGGCACGACGTCGGTGAGCACGAACGGGAACCTGAGCCTGACGCTTCCCGCGAGCTATTCCGGAAACATGTTTCCCGAGTTCAACGGGCTTATCCAGTTCGATAACCTGACCTTGCCCAATCTTGACTATGACAATAACTACTACGTCTATACGAAAGCCAGCCTGAGCGGCAACGTCCTGACACTTCAGAACCTTCGCCGGGTGAACGGCGAGGCGTTCACCCGGGACCGGTTGAGCACCGCGGCGAGGGTCGTCTTCAAGAAATTCATCATCCTCCAGTCCCGGGGCGCGGCCGGTTCCGAGGAAAGGACGCTGCGGTACCACACTCCCGTCCAGGACAGCAGACCTTCCCCTCCCGACATAGTGCACACCCCCGTGAATGAGGCGGACTGGAACGCCGCCTTCCTGCCGTCCGACCGCCAGGGCATGAGCAGCTCGGAGATCTCCGAGGCCCAGACGTCGGGGGGCACGACCCGGATCTTCGCAAAAATGAACGCGTTGAACACCCAGAGCGGGTCGGGGGGAGGAAACAATTATAAATACGGAACGTTCTGGTACAGCAACAAGACCAAGATAAACAATTTCTGGAACCTCGGCGGATACATCCTGAATTACGACATCCAGGCCAAGATGGCCACGGGCAAGAGCCTGGACAACGTCGCCATCGGGTTGAGTGTCCGGGGGAGGAAGGTGTCGGGCCAGGGCGCGCCCGATGCTTTTATCGGCGTCTCCTTCATGCAGTACGCCCTGCCGACGATCTACTTCCAGAACGGCACGAAGTCCGGACCGGTTCCGGCGGTCGTTCAGCCCGGGTGGCTCATCCAGGGAATGAGCAGCGGGGCGACCGGCACGGTCCAGGGGGACCCGCTGGTGACGAGCGGTTCGTGGGACGCGTCGACCGTCCGGGGATCGCTGAGGCTGACCAATGTCAGCGGCACGTTTTCACAGGGGGAATGGCTCCGCGTGGTCGGCCATACGACCAATTTCGCCCGGATCCGGAACGTGACGGGCGCCTACGTACCGGCCGTCAACGATTACATTCCCGACGTCATCAAACCGAAACCGGCGGATTTCAGCCCGGCGAAATACGACATCGGGCCCTTTCTCCTCGTCCTCTGGGAAAGGACGACGGGCGGCACCTGGCGGTGGCTGGCCTACAAGGACATCACCGAAGACCTGTACGCCCGGGGCCTCCAGGACTGGAATGAAAACGAAACATGTTCTTATTCGGACTATCCGCCCTGCGGGCCGCCCTACCATGCGAGTACGGGTACGCCTTATAAATACGACGGGCAGATCGTGAACGACGTGGCCACCCTTCTCCTCCGGGTCCGGGAGAAGCGGGAGACTTCCGGAGTGAAATACAACGAAATCAATGTGTTTTACGGCGATGCCTCCATGAGATACCCGGCCAGTTCCGGAAACGCCGTTTCTTACGACATCATGAACAACCGGCGGCGGTACCTGCCCGGCTCCGCTTTCCCCACGTGGCCCTACCAGCGCCTGTCGTCCTGGAGCAGCAGCATCGATTATTTCACCCACATCGAGCTGCCATCGACCGGGGACACAAGTTTTCAATGGGATGCCGTCAATCCCGGCGTCTCCATATCGCCCTATTTCGAAATGCTCGATGACGGGACGATCCGGATGTCGGAACTCACCACGGTCGAGCCGGCCCCGACGGCCCCCTGCCGGACGACGGGCAATTGCGAGTATATGCAAAACGAGGTGGGGTTGCATGCCTTCGGCGACATCTGGAGAAGGTCCTCCGGTTCGTTCTCGCAGCGTTATTACGGAACGGCGGAATTCACGGACTTTGCGCTCCGGTTTTTCTTCCTCGACGCGCAGAGATACGGCGGCTTCCTCCAGCCCTACATTCAATAAGGCTGTTCCATCCATGGACGAGGGCCGCTGTTTTCAGGGAAAGGGAAAATGATCGCTTTTCAAGTTTTTACGAGGTCGTCAAATATGAGAACAATCAGGGTTTCAAGGGTATCGGTTCTTTGTCGTTGTCTGATTGTCTGGATGGTTTTCTGCTTCTTTTTCTCGAACCCGTTGTTGTCATCCGCGACGGTTCCCGTTGAGAACCGCGGCGGGATGAAAAAGACGGAAGAGGTTGAACCGCAGGAAACCCCTCGGGAGACGGAACCGCAGGATGCCGTAGAGGCCCTGGAGGATACCGCTCTTCCTCGATGGAACATAAAGGATGGCGAGATCCGGATCATCCGGGAGAAAAAAGGAGCTTCCGCCAGTGTCCCGGCACCGGATTCAAACGTTCTCATCATTCACGACGAGAAAAAATGACGGAGCCGCCGGGTACGGAACCGGCGCCTACTCTTCCCTTCCCAGGAACAGCCGGTGCTTTTCGATGTACTGGCGGACCTCGTCGGGGACAAGGTACTGGACGGACTTCCCCTCTTTCAGCCGCCGGCGGACGTCCGTACCGGAGATGTCGAGGAAGGTGACCTCCCGGAAATAGATGCAGTTCCCCGTCGGGCCCCGGAAGCCGTTTTCCCCCGTGCGGAAGGTGAACCGGGAGGCGAAGTCCGGGGGGAGATACCCCGAAAGACCCCTGGCCTCGTAGCCCGGGCGGGTCATGATGATGAAGTGGCAGAGGTTGAGGAGGTTCTTCCAGTCCTTCCACGACTGGATCTCGTAGAAGGAATCGAGGCCGAGGATGAAGTAGATCTCGATGTCCTTCAGGTACTTGTCGAGGAAGTGCTGGATCGTTTCGATGGAGTAGGATTTTCCGGGCCGCTGGTTTTCCACGTCCGAGACGGAAAAAGAGGGGTTCGTCTCAATGGCCTGCCGGACCATCTGGTACCGGTGGTTGAAGGAGGAAATCTCCTTGCCCGTCTTGTGGGGCGGCTCGGACGCGGGAATGAAGACGATCCTGTTCAGGTCGAAGAGTTCCAGGACTTCCTGGGCGCACCGGAGGTGGGCCAGGTGTATCGGGTCAAAGGTGCCGCCGAATAAACCCCATTTCATATTCTCACCTGTCCGTTTCCATAAATGATGAATTTCTGGGTGGTCAGCTCCTCCAGGCCCATGGGCCCGAAGGCGTGGAGCTTCGTCGTGCTGATGCCGATCTCCGCGCCGAGGCCCAGCTCGAACCCGTCGCTGAAGCGGGTGGAGGCGTTCACGAGGACCGTGGAGGAGTTCACCTCCTGGAGGAACCGCTGGGCATGGCCGTAATCTCTCGTGACGATGGATTCCGTGTGGAGGGAACCGTATTTCCGGATGTGCCGGATCGCTTCGTCCAGGTCGTCCACCACGCGGACCGCCAGGATGAGGTCCAGGTACTCCTCGTACCAGTCCTTCTCCGTCGCTTCCGCCGTTCCGGGAAGGATTTCGCAGGTGCGGGGGCAACCCCGGAGGGTCACACCCGCCCGTTTCAGGGCCTCCGCTGCTTCGGGCAGGAAGGTTTCGTAAATGTTCCTGTGTACCAGGAGCGTTTCCAGGGCGTTGCAGACCCCGGGCCGCTGGGTCTTGGCGTTCATGGTGAGGGTGACCGCCATGTCGAGGTCGGCGCTTTCGTCGACGAAGATGTGGCAGACCCCCTTGTAGTGCTTGATCACCGGAATCCGGGAAAGTTCCACCACCTTGCGGATCAGCTCCTCCCCGCCCCGGGGGATGATGAGATCGATGTGGTCTTCGAGCTTCAGCATCTCCGTGACGGCTTCCCGGTCCGTCGTCGGGATGACCTGAATGGCCCCTTCGGGGATCCCCGATTCCCGGAGGACTTCCCGGAGGATGCCGGCGATGGCCCGGTTGGAGTGGATGGCCTCGGACCCCCCCCGGAGGATGACGGCGTTTCCCGACTTGAGGCAGAGCGCCGCGGCGTCCGCGGTCACGTTGGGCCGGGACTCGTAGATGATTCCGATGACGCCCAGGGGGATGCGCATCCGGCCGACCAGAAGGCCGTTGGGACGGCGCCACATGGAAGTGATTCTTCCCACGGGGTCGGGCAGGGCCGCGACCTCACGGAGACCCTTCGCCATGGCCTCGATGGTGCCGTCCTTCAGGGTGAGGCGGTCGATCATGGCGCCGGAAAGTCCCTTCTCCCGGGCGCAGGCCACGTCAAGGGCGTTTTCCGCCTTCAGAAAATCCGCTTTCGCCAGGAGGTCCTCCGCCATGCGGAGAAGGGCCCGGTCCTTGACGCCCGACGGGAGAGCGGCGAGCCCTTCCGACGCTTCTTTTGCCTTTGTGGCGATGTGAAGGACCTGATCCGCGATTTCCATATTCCCTCTCCCCGGGAGAATGAATTAACCGTTTCTTTTTTTTCTTTAATCCTGTAAGAAAAAGCCGTTTCCGCCGGAGACCCGGGGGCCTCGGCCTGTCCGGCATCCGGCGCCTGTGACTATAAAGGGAAGGGGCGGGCCTGTCAAGACCCTTTCAGGCGTAAGCGCCGGAGGGCCCGGGCCGGAACGGGTAACGCATGGATATCGCCGTTAAAGCGGGAAAGAACATTATCGGGAAAATCCGGGACGGGGCTTTCCAGCCGGACAGGATCACCACCTACGTCGGGCCCGGTGCCGGCCCCCGCTGGCTTGTGGCCGGCGGATTCGACCTGACCCTTCTCCGGGAGGGGATCCTGGGCCGGAAGCGGCCCGTTGTCCTCGCGGGGGCCTCCGCCGGGGCTCTCCGTTTCGCCGCCTGGGTCCAGCCGGAGGCGGAGAGATGCTACCGGACCCTCATGGACGATTACATTTCCCTGACCTTTGACGACAGGGACAACCGGAGGACCGTCGGTGGAAAAATCCTCGACCTCATCGACCGGTTCGTGGAAAACGACGCCATCCCCTTCGCCCTGGCGCACAAGCGCTACCGGCTGAATGTCATCACCGCCCGGGCCCGTAAAATGGCGGCCCTCGAACCGGCCCCCTTCCAGGGGACGGGACTTGTCCTGGCCTTTCTTTCCAATGCGGTGCACCGCTCGTGGCTTCGGTTGTTTTTTGAACGGGTTCTTTTCTATACGGGGCCCATTCCCCCGAGGTTCGTTTTCCGGAAGGGGTTCCGGGGCCGGGCGGTGCCCCTGAGCGCCGCCAACTTCAAACATGCCCTTCTGGCCTCGTCGGCCATTCCCCTCGCCGTCTCCGGGGTGAAGGACCTCTTCGGCGCCCCCGCGGGCGTCTATCGGGACGGGGGGCTCGTGGATTATCACCTCAACACCTGTTACGGGGAAACGGAAGAGGACGTGACGCTTTTTTTCAGCCACCAGGAAAAGGTCGTTCCCACGTGGCTGGACAAGAGGCTTTCTCACCGTACCCCGAGGAAAGAGGTTCTGGAAAACGTCCTTATGGTGCACCCCACGGAAGAATTCGTCGGGAGGCTTCCCGGAGGGAAAGTCCCCGACCGGGAGGATTTCAGGACGTTCTGGAAGGACCCCGCGGCCCGGATCGCCCGCTGGCGGCAGGCCGTCGATCAGTCGAGCCGTTTCGGCGAAGATTTCCTCGAACTTGCGGCGAGCGGGAAACTCAGGGAAGTCGTCACCCCCCTGGGCGATGAAGTAACATGAGCCGGTCTCTGTCCGCCATCGATAAAGCCCTGGCGGAACTGCAAAAGCATGAGGAATGCTGCCGGCTCTGCCCCCGGGAATGCCGGGTCGACCGGAGGGCCGGCGGGACGGGTTTCTGCGGTCTACCCGCCACGCCGGTCGTTGCCGCCGCGCTGCCCCACTTCGGGGAGGAACCCCCGCTTTCGGGGACGGGGGGCGCGGGGACGGTCTTTTTTTCCTCCTGCAATCTCCGATGCCTTTTCTGCCAGAACCATCAGATCAGCCACGGGGGAATGGGAAAAGACATGACCGGGGAGGAACTCGCCCGGTCCATGAATCGTCTCCAGGAAAAAGGGTGCCACAACGTCGAGTGGGTCACGCCGACCCCCCAGATTCCCGCCGCCGTCCGCGCCCTTCGCACCGCCCGAAAAGAGGGACTCGTCCTGCCCGTTGTCCACAACGGCGGGGGATACGAAAACCCGGAGGTGATCGCCCTCCTGGAGGGAGTCATCGATGTCTACCTGCCGGACTTCAAATTCGGTTCCGACCGGGCGGCTTACCGCCTGGCGGGGGTCCGCGATTATGTCGCCCATGCCCGGTCGTCCCTCCGGGAAATGGTGCGCCAGGCCGGGGCGGATCTTGAAACGGAGGGGGGAATCGCCCGGCGGGGCGTCATCGTCCGGCACCTCGTTCTCCCGGGGATGGCGGAGAACACGAGGGACGTCCTCCGGTGGATCGGCGAGGAGCTTTCCCTTTCCGTTCCCCTGAGCCTCATGGGCCAGTATACCCCGGCCCCTTCCGCGGCGGGACATGGGGATCTTCGGAGGGAACTCACGAAGGAGGAGTACGCAGACGCCGTCCGCCTTGCTCTCGACATGGGTTTCGAGTATCTTTTCGTTCAGGACCGGGAGGGGCGACCCCTGGTTCCCGATTTCAGTAAGGAGGATCCCTTCGACTGGGGAGGGAAAAAGGGCTGTTGAGTTTTATGATTCCGGGGAGGGAGGTCGTATCATGGGAGATTTTTCTCAATTCGGAAAAACGCTGATCCTCCTGGGGCTCGTCCTGGCCGCCGTGGGGGGGCTCTTCCTGGCGGGGGGAAAGATCCCCTGGATAGGCCGTCTGCCCGGAGATTTCATCTTCCGTGGCAAAAGTTTCACCTTTTACTTTCCCCTGGCCACGTCCATCCTCATCAGCGTCGTCCTGACCCTGATTCTGTACCTGTTCCGGTCCAAATAGAAAGGGTCCGCCGGGTTTCCCTGTCAGCGGGGCTGAAGCCCCGGCCTGCCTTTTCAATGTCCGATCACTCACGGGACCTTGTAGATTTCCACGCCCGGAGGGGGCGTGAAGGTGAAAAGCGTGTCCGGGAGGCCGGTGTTCAGCACCATATCCCGGAAGGTCAGTTCCGTCCTGTTCCCGTAGGTGTCGGAAAACCGGAAGCTGGAGATGAGACAGGTCTTTTTGTCCACCGCCAGGGTGAGGGTCGTGATGCCGAGGTCCGACATTTTCGGTTTCAGTTCCAGTCGGTAGTTTCCCTTTTCATCCGTGGCTCCGCCCGGCGGGAAGGAGATGTCGAAGTCGTCCTCGAGGTTTCCCATCCCCGTCAGGAAGCGGATGGTCATCTTCGCCTTGAGAAGACTCTCCGTGGGCTGGAGGTAGGCCACGCCGTCCTCGGGCATGTAAAGCCAGGCATTCTCGGGGTTCACCACAAGCCTCTTTTCCGAGGGGAGCCGATAGTCCCAGAGCATCCTCTTCGGCTTCCTGAAATACACCGTTCCTTCCTCCCGGATCGTCCGGCTTGCGGACTGAATGGTGGCTTCCTGGATGAACCGTGCTTTCAAGTCCCGGGCCCCGTCATATGTTTTCTGAATCCTTCCGATCAGGTCGACGAGAGGGGGTTCTTCCCCCGCGGCGCCGGGAGGGGCCAGAAGACCAAGAAGAAAAAGACATAAAAACAGACATCTTCCGTGACGGGCTGGAATCATTTCCTATTTCCTCAAGGAGTATCCAAGGCTTGTGGATAAGTTCCTAAAACAGGTACGAAAAATATATGTATCTGTAATCATTATATTTACGTCCTGCACAAGGTCCATGCAACCCGGAAGAAATTACGGGTGGATCACTGTTTACGAAGACCATCCACAGTCTTGTCAACAGGGTTATCCACAGGTTTGTGGATGTTCCCCGAGATCCTTTTTCTTACGGGCACTTGGCTTTTGTTCTTTCCGGGGGCTTTTCCGCGGACCTTCATCCATCATCCGGAGGAAGTATTCATGAATCCTGCCGTCCGCCGTCAGCTCGGGGTGAAAGGTGGCCACAAGGATATTTCCCTGCCTGGCCAGGATCACCGTGTCATCGTATACCGCCAGGGGCCGGACCGTCCTGCCGGCGGAGCGGATGATCGGGGCGCGGATGAAGATGACCGGGAAGGCCGGCGGGCCCATGAAATCCATGGGAAGGTCCACTTCCCGGCTGTCCACCTGTCTTCCGTAAGCGTTTCTTTCCACATCCATGTCGATCAGGTCCAGGAACGCCTGCTTTTTCCCGCTCAATCGGCGGGAGAGAACGATCGCCCCGGCGCAGGTCCCGAAAATCGGGCGGCCCCGTTTCGAAAATTCCCGTATTTTTTCCGGGAACCCATACAGCATCATGAGCTTGGAGATGGTCGTGCTCTCCCCCCCGGGGATGATCAGGCCCTCGACCTCGTCCAATTCGCCGGGGAGACGGATCTCCCGGGCATCGGCGCCGCACTTCCGGAGCATGAAAAGGTGTTCCCGGAAAGCCCCCTGGAGGGCCAGTACCCCTACCGCTGTCATAAGTGGAATCTCCTTCGGATCGCTGTGTTTGACTTGATCTCTGATTACAGCAAAGGGCGGGGGTTTTCAATGATTTTGATGATCTCAGGACCGTTTCGGCTTTCCCGGGGGCGGATTCGGGGGCCTGCCGGAATCGGGAGTCGTTATTTCTTTTTCGATTTCCGCCTTCTTTTGAGGATCGTCGGCGAAAAAAGTCAGGGCTTTCCGAAAGTGGAAGAGGGCGCTGTCCTCTTTCCCCTTGCTCTTGAAATATTTGCCGAAATAATAATGGGAGTGTCCCATGTCGTCCAGCTTGCCGTAGGCCATGGCGAGGCTGAACATCACTTCCTCATTTTCCGGGTGCGTCTCCCGGTATTTCAGGTACATATCCAGGGCTTCCCTGTAATTTCCCAGGCCCTGCCGGGTCCTCCCGAGATAAAGAAGGGTTTCCACGTTGCCCGGATCGATTCCGCAGGCTTTCTTCAGGGGAAGGAGGGCCTCCTGGAGCCTTCCGGCGGAAAAATAGGTGATGCCGAGAGCCCTCAGGATATCCGGATCTTCCGGCAGCTTCAGAAGGGCCTTGTTGAATTTATCGATGGAGTCCGATGTTTTTCCCATTTTTCCCTCCATGACGGCGAGGCCGTAAAGGGCATAGGCATCCTCGGGATTTTTTTCGAGGGCGTTCCGGAAGTAATCCAGCCCATAGTTCGGGTCGCCGTCACGGAGGACGAGGATGGTTTTGATTCTGTCGAGGTTTCCCTCCCGCCGCACCTCCCGGCTTGAGCCGTAGGTGGTCTCCATCAGGGTGTCGAGATAGCGGATCCGGTCGTCCGTTCCCGGGTGGGTGAGAAAATAGGAAGGGACGGCACTGGAATAGTATTCATAGCTTCTCATGATCCGGAGGAATTCGGGCATGCCTTTCCCGCTGTATCCCGCGCCGGCGAGGTAAGCCATGCCGAGGCGGTCCGCTTCCTCTTCGTGTTCCCGGCTGTATTTGAGGTTCAGGCTTGTGGCTGTAGCCATGGAAAAACTGGCAATGGCCGCCGTTGCGTCCCCCCCGCCCCCCAGAAAAGCGCCGGCGATGATGGCCGCAAGGGTCGCCAGTCCGATTTTCTGGGACTTCTCGGCGGCCCGGGCGATGTGCCTTGCCCGCACGTGGGCGATTTCATGGGCCAGGACGCCGGCGAGCTGGCTCTCGCTTTCCGTCAGCTCAATGAGTCCCCGATAGACATATACGTATCCGCCGGGTGTTGCGAAGGCATTGATCCCCCGGCTGTCGATGACCGAGTAAGTGAAAGTGAAGGGCGTCTTCTCTCCCTGGGCGGTGATGAGGTCCCCGATCCGCTTGAGATAACCGGTGACCTCCCGGTCTTCCAGGAGGAATCCCCGGGCTTTGATCTTTTCGTACGACTCCTTTCCCAGCTTCTGTTCGTCTTCCATGGTAAAGGCCCCCTGGGCCCTCTCCGCGGCGAGGTGCAATAAAAATATCAGGAAAAAAGGCAGAATCCATTTCTTCATGGGAATTAAAAATGCTCTCCTTCGTGAAAAAACACCCTGAAGGGCCGGCCTGCGCCACCGGATTCATCGGTGCCGGCATCCGATCCCCGGGGAACCATGATACCCTTTTTTCCTCCCCAAGGCAAGGCGGCCGGCAACAGGTGTTGTCAACAAATAGAATTGTCCGCTTTTGCAGAGCGGGGCGGGAGAGGGCTGCGGGGAACAGGCGGCCGGGATAAGTAGAAAAAAGGTTCGCCGTTGTGTTGCCCCGAACGCTGTGTTATAGAGGGAAGGCAATCTTCGGGGGTGGCGTTTCGATGATCCGGATCCATTCAAGGAATATAGCCATTGATACCTATGAACTGGGAGAGGACAGGCTTCTTATCGAAGGCTCCCTGAGAGACGACCGTTTTTTCCCTTCCTACTTTTATTCCGCCCGGAAATTCGCCGATCCGGGGGTCATTCATCTCATCGTCGTCCGCTTCACCGTGACGCTTCCCCGGCTTCTCATCACGGAAGCGGAGGCCCGGATGGAAGCCGTGCCCAATGAGATCTGCCGGGAGGTCCGGGATACGATCCGGAACCTGGAGGGGCTGAGGATACACCGGGGTTTCCGGAGCGAACTGACAAGGCGGATGGGCGGCAAGACCGGCTGCCTCCACATGACCAACCTGGTTCTCGCCATGGCCTCGGCGGCCGTGCAGGGACAGTGGGCCTACTACAGCAGGATAAGGGAGGAAGGGACGGTGAAGTCGCCTAAAATCGATCCATCCCTTCTCATCGACAGCTGCTGGCTCTGGAGGGAGGGCGGGCCTTTTTACGAGAGGATCCTCAAAATGGAGGAAGAGGGCAGGGAAGAGAATAAAACGGACTGAGTCCTGTTTGTCGGAAAAGACAGGATGCCGGAGCATGACGGGTTCGTCAAGCATGAATTATTTCAGGAAGACATCATTTTTTGACAGGTATCACAGGATGTGTTAATTTCGTAAAACCGTACATAAATGGCCGATCCGCCGATGACCTCTGACCCGACAAGACGATTCCTTGATTACCGGTTTCCCGTTTTTTCCTATGCCCGCCTGATCTTCCTTCTGTCCTCCACAGCGAAATATCCCATGGAAACTCTCCCCTGCCGGCAGGCGGATGAGATGGTTCAGAATGATTTTCTTCGCCGTTTTGAAGACGGTCTGGAGAGGGCCTGACGGGTGCGATCCGGTCCGGTTATCACCATCGACGGACCCGCCGGGGCGGGAAAAAGCACGGTCAGCCGCATCCTGGCCGGGGAGTTGTCCTTTTACTATCTCGACACGGGGGCCCTGTACCGGGCGCTCGCCTATGGGGCGATGATGCGGCAGTTGTCTCCCGAGCAGTGCGGGATGACGGAAGACCTTTGCGGCGCCCTGGGCCTGGAACTTCTCCCGTCGGGCCGTGAGTTCCGGATCTTTGTTCTGGGGGAGGACGTGACGGAGAGGTTGAGAACCGAGTCCGTCGGTTTCAGGGCATCGGTGATTTCCGCCTCCGAGAAGATCAGGAAGGCTCTTCTTCCCCTGCAGAGAAAGTCGGTGGAAAGGGGAGGCATCGTGGCGGAAGGCCGGGACATGGGAACGGTGGTATTCCCCGATGCGGACTTCAAGTTTTTTCTGACGGCCGATCTTTCGGAAAGGGCGAAGCGGCGTTTCAGGGAACTCAAGGAAAGAGAAAATGCCGTCGCCTATGAGAAAGTGAAGGAAGACATGGTGAAGAGAGACGGTCAGGATACGGGGAGGCGGATCGCGCCGCTGCGGGTTCCCGAGGGTGCCGTCGTCATCGACACGACCGGTCTCACCGTCGGGGAAGTCATTGAAAAAATTAAATCCTTTATCCGGCTGAAGGGCCACGACACCTCTCATGAGGGTTGATGAAGTCGCAAAAAGTCGAAAAATGATCATTTTCGTCAAGGTTGATCCTGATTTTTTCGGGTGAAAGAGCAGTTCCAAATCTCTTGATCTTTTATCGTCACTGTGTTAGTTCACCCTAATTGGTCTTAAAAAATCGAGAGTGCCGTTTCATGACGACGCTCCGAGTTCGCCGTAAGGCGAGGGGGATCCGTGAAAGGGTTCCCATAATGGTCAAAGGAATAATGTCAGGGGGTAGTTAACGAATGTCAATTGAAGAAAACGGACAGATTGATGAAGTAAAAGATTTGCAGGCGATGGAGGAAAAATCGCTTCAAGATACCTCGGCAGGGGATGAGGGTGAAGAGTCTATGAGCTTCGTGGATCTTTTTGAACAAAGTCTTCAGCAAGTTCCTTACGGAGAAGTTCTCACGGGCAGGGTGGTTCAGGTCAATCCCGATTACATCATGGTGGATGTGGGGTACAAGACGGAAGGACAGGTCCGGACAAGCGAATTCACAGACCGTGAGGGAAACGTGGGCGTTTCCGTCGGTGACGATATCGAAATTCTCGTCGAGAGAAGAACGGAAGATTCCCTGATCCTTTCGAGGAGCAAGGCCCTGGCGCTTCGGGTTTGGGATGAGATCAGGCGCATCCATGATGCCGGGGAAACCATAAAGGGGAAAATCGTCGAGCGGGTAAAAGGCGGGTTCGCCGTGGATATCGGCCTTCTGGCCTTTCTCCCCGGTTCACAGGTCAGTCTCGTTCCTCTTCGGGATTTTGACCGCATGATCGGCCAGGCCATGGATTTCAACATCCTCAAGTATGACCGTAAGAAGAACAACGTCGTTGTGTCGAGAAAGACGGTCATTGAAAAGGAGCAGGGAGAGATCAAGCGGGTGACCCTGGAAAAGATCGAGGAAGGCAAGGTGATGGAAGGGGTCGTGAAGAACATCACCGAGTACGGCGCTTTCATCGATCTCGGGGGAATCGACGGGCTGCTTCACATCACCGACATGTCCTGGGGAAGGATCCAGCACCCTTCCGAATTCCTCAAGAAAGGCGACCAGCTCTCCGTAAAGATCCTCTCCTTCGACCGGGAAAAAGAGCGGGTCTCCCTCGGTCTCAAACAACTGACAAACAACCCCTGGGAGGATATCGCGAGCCGTTACACCGTTGATTCGATCGTCGAGGGGAAAGTCGTCAACCTCCTGGATTACGGCGCCTTCGTGGAACTCGAACCGGGGGTGGAGGGACTCGTCCATATCTCCGAGATGTTCTGGACGAAAAAAATGAAGCATCCCTCAAGGGTTCTTTCCGTGGGAGATGTGATCAACGTCAAGATTCTCGAGGTGGACAGCGAAGGGAAGCGGATTTCCCTGGGCTGGAAACAGACCTTGCCCAATCCCTGGGAAACCCTGGCGGAGAAGTATCCCATCGGTTCGGTGGTCACTGGGAAGATCAGGAACATCACCGATTTCGGGATCTTTATAGGGATCGACGAGCAGATCGACGGTCTCGTTCACGTGTCCGATATCTCGTGGAGAAAGAGGGTCAGACATCCCGGCGAACTGTACCGCAAGGGCCAGGAAATCCAGGCGGTCGTGTTGAGCGTCGATCAGGAGAACGAGAAATTTTCCCTGGGTATCAAGCAGATGGACAAGAACCCCTGGGAGGAACTCCAGGATAAATACGGGGTCGGCGGCGTCGTGTCCGGTAAAATCACCAATGTGACCGATTTCGGGATTTTCGTGGAAATCGAGGAAGGGATCGAAGGTCTCGTTCATGTGTCCGAATTGAGCCACAAGAAAGTGAAATCTCCGAAGGACGTTCACCAGGTGGGAGACGAGGTGACCGCCGTCATCAAGAACATCGACACGGAAAACAAGCGGGTCGGGCTCAGCATCAAGGATTTCGAATCCAGCTCCGATACGACGACCATGAAAAATTACGTGGACAACAAGGAGAAGATCACTTCCAGTCTCGGGAAGGCCCTGGCCAACCTGAAACTCAATATTTGACGGGTTCGTAAAAGTCCACGGGCTCCATTGCCGTTCTTCCCCCGTCTTTGCGGCGCACCCGAAAGGACGCCTCATTCCTCGGGAACCGGGCGCCCCGCTTCCGGGACTTTTTACAAAGCCGTCGGGAAAAATCGTATTTTCACACTTTATACGGTTCAGTGAATGTTTAAGAGATAGGGAGTTCTCATGCGCAGACACCCGGTGATAACCGGGCTCCTTCTTCTCCTTCTGGTCGGGACACTTTCTTTCCTCCTGATCTACAGGATCGCCGGTAAGAGGCTCGTTTTCACCGGCGGGGACAAAGTGGCCGTTGTCCTCGTCCGGGGTGTCCTCGCCGATTCACGGGAAATCATGGAACAACTCGATGATTTTGCCGGGGACGACAGTGTCAAGGCGGTCGTTCTCCGGGTAGAATCCCCCGGGGGCGGGGTCGTCGCCGCCCAGGAGATCTTCGGCCGCCTCAAGAAAATCAGGGAAACGAAAACCGTCGTGGCCTCCCTCGGCTCGGTGGCCGCCTCGGGAGGCTATTATATCGCCTGCGCCGCCGAAAAGATCGTGGCCAACCCCGGGACCGTCACGGGAAGCATCGGTGTCATTCTTCAGTACCCTCTTTTCGAGGATCTTTTCAGAAAAATCGGGATCGGCTCGACGACCATCAAGAGCGGCCAATACAAGGACATGGGTTCCCCTTTCCGGGAATTGACGCCCGGGGAAAGGGATTTTCTCCAGGGTGTGACGAACGACATTTACAGGCAGTTTGTGGACACTGTCCTGGTAAGCCGCGGCATCCCCGAGTCGAGGACCGCTGAAATCGCCGAGGGCAAGATCTTTACGGGAAAACAGGCTCTCGACCTCGGCCTGGTGGATGCCCTGGGCGGAGAGGAAGATGCCGTCGCCCTTGCCGCCCGATTATCGGGTATCGAAGGCAAGCCCGCCGTCGTCTATGGGCGGGAAAAAAAGGCGGGTCTTCTCCGGTATCTGCTGGAAGAATCAGCCCGCTTCCTGGCCAGGGAATTTCAGGAGGGCTGTCCGGGAATGGAGTATCGGATGTCACCGTCGTTTCTCCTCGATGGGGGCGGCTGACATCCCCGCATCTCTCAAAAAATTCCGTCCCTGAAAGAATCAAGACATGAGCGAACCCCAATTCTACACGATCCGGGTGGAAAAACAGGAAGGATACGCCGTCGTCATCCTGAACAGGCCGAGGGAAATGAATGCTCTGTCCAAAGAGATGCGGTGCGAACTGGAAACCTGTTTCGAGATGCTGGAAAAGGATGACCTCGTCCGCGCCGTGGTCCTTACCGGGGGGGACTTCATCTTTTCCGCGGGGATGGATCTCAAGGAGTGGGAGCGGATCCAGGAAGGGGAAATCGATGAGTACTTCGGATCCATGATCAAGTACTTGAAAAAGATTTACACCTTCCGGAAGCCGGTCATCGCGGCGGTGAGCGGCATCGCTTTGGGCGGGGGGTTCAACCTGGCCACGGTCTGCGATCTGATCATCGCCTCGGAAACCGCCATTTTCGGACACCCGGAACTGAAATTCGGCTTAAACCCCCTTTTCGATCCCCTCATGCGGATTGTCGGTCTGGCCAAGGCGAAGGAGATCGCCATGTTGGGTGAGCCTGTCGCCGCCCAGGAAGCCCTCCGTATCGGGCTGGTGAACCGGGTTTCTCCTCCGGAAAGATTTCTTGAGGATGCCAAGGCGGTGGCCCGGGAACTGTCTAAAAGGTCGGCCCGGGCTCTCGAGGCGGTGAAAAGGATCTCCGACATCGTTCCGAGGCTGGACAAGGGAACGGCCCTGGAGCACGAATTCGAAATTTCCGCCGTCCTCTTCTCAAGGGCGGAAAGCCGGCAACATTTCAAGAATTTCCTTGGTGAACTGAGGAAGCGAAAGGACGATTAGTCCTCTTCCTTCTCGGAAGCGGAAAAATCCCTCAGCTGGTCCCGCCGCTTTTTGTGCTGAAGTTTACGAAGGGCCTTGGCTTCGATCTGCCTGATCCTCTCTCGTGTCACCCCCATCATTTCGCCCACTTCCTCGAGAGTGAAGGGACCATAATTGCAGGCGACCCAGGTGCAGTTACAGAACGTCTCATTCTTGAGCCACCAGTCACAGACCAGGTCATTGCAGGGCTCGACGATATAGTCACGCGTTTTCTTGCACTTGTACAAATCGGACAAGACCGGTTACCTCCCATGGGATGCTGGTAATTTAATTCTCTTTGCAGGATTGTCAACGGAAATCAAGAGGAAAAAATCCATTGACAAATGAAATGGAAACCTTTAGGATTCCGAAATCACGGTATGCGAAACATGGTGAGGCTCCGGGTTTTCATGTTTTCTAAAGGATTAACCATCGTCATTATCGGCGGCATAATTATCGGAGGCGGACATATGTAGCCTGATGATGGGGTGTTCCGGCAAAATAATAATACAAGAAAATCCGTTATCAGGCGACCTGATAGCGGATTTTTTTTACTTCAAGAAGGAGTACGGGCATGAAGGGAAGTCCGATTTACATCTACGATACCACATTGAGGGATGGGACCCAGGGGGAACAGGTCAATTTTTCGGCGGAGGAAAAACTCCGGATCGCGAAAAAACTTGACGAGGTGGGAGTCCACTACATCGAGGGCGGATGGCCCGGGTCTAATCCGAAAGACCTGCGTTTTTTTGAAATGGCCCGGCGGGAGGAGTTCAGGAATGCCCGTCTTTCCGCCTTCGGGAGCACCAGAAGGCCCGACAGGACCCCCCGGAACTGCCAGAACATCCAGGCTCTCCTCCAGGCGGACACGCCGGTGGTCACCATCTTCGGCAAGACCTGGGACCTCCATGCCACTGAGATTTTAGGCGTGTCCCTCGATGAAAACCTGGATATCATCGGGGAATCGGTCATGTACCTCAGGGAAACGGGAAAAGAGGTGATCTACGATGCGGAACACTTCTTCGACGGGTACAAGAGCAACCCCGGGTATGCCCTGAAAACCATCGAAAGGGCGTTCTCTTCCGGTGCCGGGATGATCGTCCTGTGCGACACGAACGGGGGGACCATGACCTGGGACCTGGCCAGAATCATGGAAAAGGTCAAGAAAGTCATTCCTGTGGAAAAACTCGGCATCCACGCCCACAACGACTGCGGCCTGGCGGTGGCCAATTCCCTCTATGCGGCGAGGACGGGGGTCCGGATGATTCAGGGAACCATCAATGGATACGGTGAACGCTGCGGGAACGCAGACCTGATTTCCATCATTGGAAACCTCGATCTGAAGATGAAGAAGGAATGCCTTCCCGAGATGTCCATCCGCTTTCTCACGAACCTTTCCCGCTATGTGAGCGATGTGGCCAACATTCCTCCGGTGAACGCCCGTCCCTTCGTGGGCAGGAGCGCCTTTGCCCATAAGGGGGGCATCCACGTGAGCGCCGTCCTGAAGAACCCCCTGGCCTATGAACACATCGATCCCGCCCTTGTGGGAAACCAGAGGCGGGTGGTCGTTTCCGATCTTGCAGGAAAGAGCAATATCGAGTACAAAGCCCGGGAATTCGGCGTCAAACTGGGCGAGAACAACGGGCTGAGCCGTAAAATCGTCCAGGAAATCAAAAGGATGGAGGACCAGGGCTACCAGTTCGACGCCGCCGACGGTTCCCTGGCCCTTCTGATCCGGAGAGCGACGGGGGAATTCAAGGAACCGTTTGTCCTCGAATCCTTCCGGGTGATCGACGAAAAAACGAAGAACAACGCGTCCTGCGCCCAGGCCACCATCAAGATTTCCGTGGGGAAGGACCATGAAATCACGGCGGCGGAAGGAAACGGACCGATAAATGCCCTGGACAACGCCCTGAGAAAGGCGCTCCGCAAATTTTATCCCCAGGTGGATGACATGAATCTTGTCGATTTCAAGGTGCGCATCCTGGAGGGCAGCGAGGGAACGGCCGCAAAGGTCAGAGTTCTGCTGGAGTCGCGGGATGAAAAGGAGATCTGGACGACGATCGGTGTTTCGACGAATGTGATCGAAGCCAGCTGGCAGGCCCTCGTCGAAAGCATTCAGTACAAGCTCTCCAAGGAAAACCTGAACAAGAACGGGTAAACGGAAAGGAACGCCGAAGGATGGGAATGACGGTTACGGAAAAAATTCTGGCGGATCATGCGGGACTCGACACGGTTTGTCCCGGGGACCTGATCGAGGTGAAAGTGGATGCGGCCTTCGCCCACGATGTCACCGCCCCCCTGGCCATAGAAACTTTTTACAGGATCGGAGTGTCCGGGGTCTATGACCGGAACAGGGTCATTCTCGTGGCCGATCATTTCGTGCCCAACAAGGACATTCAGTCGGCCCAGCAGGTCAAACGGATGCGGGAGTTCGCCCGGGAAGAGGGACTCCTCCACTATTACGAGGGCGGACAAGCGGGGATCGGCCATGTACTGCTCCCCGAAAAGGGTCTCGTACTGCCCGGGCAGGTGGTCATCGGGGCCGACAGCCACACGTGCACCTATGGCGCCCTCGGGGCCTTTTCCACCGGGGTGGGCAGCACCGACCTGGCGGCGGTCATGGCCACCGGGGAAATCTGGCTCAAGGTTCCGGCGACGATCCGGCTGGAATATACGGGAAAACTCCGGAAATGGGTCCAGGGGAAAGATCTCATTCTTCATACCCTTGGAAGGATCGGTGTGGAGGGGGCTCTTTACAGGGCCATGGAATTCACCGGACCCGTGATCGAGGCCCTTCCCATGCACCAGCGGTTTACCATGGCGAACATGGCTATCGAGGGCGGGGCGAAAAACGGCATCATTGAAGTGGACGAAACGACCCGCGCTTACGTGGCCGAACGGTCTTCCGAGCCTTACCGGGTTTATCGCTCCGATCCAGACGCCGGCTACGAGCAGACACTGACGATCCCGGTGGACGATGTGACCCCCCAGGTCGCCTGCCCGTCGTCGCCGGCGAACGTGATGCCCGTCTCGGAGGTGGGGTTCGTACCCGTCGACCAGGTTTTCATCGGTTCGTGCACCAACGGCTGGCTCGAGGATCTGCGATGCGCCGCCTTCCTCCTCGCGGGGAGGAAGGTCGCTCCGGGACTCCGGCTGGTGGTCATCCCCGGGTCGCCGTGGATCTACCGGAAAGCCCTGGAGGAGGGGATCCTGGAAACCTTTCTTGAGGCCGGCGCCGTCATCGGACCGCCCTGTTGCGGACCCTGCCTGGGCGGCCACATGGGTCTTCTGGCGGAAGGGGAACGGGCCGTTTCCACGACGAACCGGAACTTTATCGGCCGGATGGGCCATCCGAAAAGCGAGGTTTATCTCGCCAATCCCGCCGTTGCCGCCGCCTCGGCCGTTTTAGGCCGGGTCGCCGGTCCCGCGGAACTGACTCCGGATTGATGACCGATGGCCGGGGATCGGCGGTTGACGATCGGGGCCTGCGGGTTCGGTCGGGGTTGGAAAAGAGCTGTTCATCTCAGAAAGGAATGGAGGATATGACCATCGAGGGGAGGGTATGGAAATTCGGGAATGATGTGGACACGGACCTGATCCTGCCGGCCAGGTTTCTCAACCTTTCCGATCCCGCGGAACTGGCGAAGGGGTGTTTCGTCAACTTGCGCCCCGATTTCATCGATGGCGTAACACCTGGGGATATCATTGTGGGAGGGAACAACTTCGGATGCGGGTCCTCCCGGGAGCATGCCCCTCTCGCCCTTCGGGAGGCCGGGGTGGGGGCCATTGTCGCCCGGGGCTTCGCCCGGATTTTCTATCGGAACGCCTTCAACATCGGCCTGCCCCTTCTCGAGTCGGCGGAGGCGGCGGCGGATCTGGCCGAGGGGGACCGCGCGGCCGTCGATATCGTCTCGGGGATCATCGAAAACAAAAGCCGGAGAAAAACATTCCGGGCGAACCCCATTCCCCCGTTCATGCGGGAACTGATCGGAGCGGGGGGCCTTGTGGAATACATCCGCATGAAAAAAATCTCCGGAAGGAAGTAGCTTTTTGTTATAATGGAACATTCCCTGAAACCGGGTCTCAACCCCGCAAGGAATGACCATGTCGGAAAAAGTCGAAGAATGATCCTTACATCTTGAATTCATGGAGGTCATTGAATGAGTGAGTATGAAATCGCCGTCATCTCCGGAGACGGGACCGGGCCGGAAGTCATCGCCGAGGCCCTGAAAGCCCTGAAAGCCCTTTCGGATACGGGGGGGCCCGCCTTCCGGTTTACCGAATACGACCTTGGCGGGGAGAGATATCTCCGCACGGGGGATCTCCTGCCCGATTCCACGGTAGCCGAGCTTCGCCAGTTTCATGCCATTCTGCTCGGGGCCATCGGGCACCCGAAAGTCAAACCGGGTGTCCTGGAACAGAATGTCCTTCTCCGTCTCCGTTTTGAACTGGATCTTTACATCAACCTCCGCCCGGTCGTCCTTCTGCCCGGTGTAGCCACCCCCCTGAAGGACAAGGGGCCCCGGGACATCAATTTTGTCGTTGTCCGGGAGAACACGGAGGGTCTTTACTCGGGAAGCGGCGGTTTCCTCAGGAAAGGGTCCGCCGACGAGGTGGCCATCCAGGAGTCCATCAATACCCGCCGGGGCGTCGAGCGGTGCGTCCGTTATGCCTTCGAATACTGCCGGAAGAGAAACAACAGAAAAAAACTGACCCTCTGCGGCAAGACGAACGTCCTGACCTACGCCTTCGACCTTTGGGAAAGGGTCTTCAGGGAATGCGGCAAGGACTATCCCGACGTGGAGACCGACTACGCCCATGTGGACGCCATCTGCATGTGGATGGTGAAAAACCCCGAGTTTTTCGATGTCATTGTGACGGACAACATGTTCGGCGATATCATCACCGACCTGGGGGCCATGATCCAGGGAGGGCTTGGGATCGCCGCCGGCGGGAACATCCATCCGGGAAAAACCTCCATGTTCGAACCGATCGGCGGATCGGCTCCCAAGTATGCGGGATTGAACAAGATCAACCCCGTCGCGGCCATCTATGCCGCCCAGATGATGCTCGAGACCCTGGGGGAGGACCAGGCGGCCGGAAGGCTCCTCGACGCCGTCATGAAAGTCATTAAAAACGATCTGAAGAGCATGGATGCGGGAAAGATGGGATACGGCACCCGGGAAACGGGGGATCTGGTGGCCGGGTATCTCCGGAAATCCTCATGAGAAATCCCTTCCCCCTCTCTGCCCCCGGCAGGGGCCGGAACCGGGCGGCCATCAGATCCGGCGTCGTGAACCCCGCCGGGAGACTTTTCTGAAAAAAAAGCCGGGGGGCCCTGAGGCTCCCCGGCTCATTTCCGGTCCTTTTGAGAAAAGGGATTCCCCCTACTTCATCTGTTCACCCAGTTTCTGCTTGTTTTCGATGGCTTTCGCAGTACGCTTGAGGGCGTTCGTGATGTTGTCGTCCGGTTTCATCATGAGCCGGTCGGCGCTCCGGTAGAATTCCCGGGCCGTCTCGAAATCCCCCCGGCTCTCCGCGCAGACCCCGAGGTTGAACAGGATGGCGGGAGAGTCGGGCGCCTCGGAACGGGCAGCCTCCCAGAGTTCGCAGGCCCGGTCCATGCGGTCCTTTCCGGCGAATTCGATCCCCTGTTTCAGCTTTTCCCGGGTTTCCTTCATCGGGATCATGTCGTTCAGATCCATGAGGGCGATCTCCTCGGTGACATAAAAAGGCGCAATGTCCCTTCTGAACTGCTTTTTCACGTTGTCCTTGACCTGCTTGAGAAGCACCTCTTTCGATTCCGCGGGATGACCGTCTTCGCATCCGTAGGACCGGGCCGTATCGGCCAGGGTCTGGGCGTAGAGGATCTGGCCGGTGTTCACGTCGATGAGCTTGGGGCCTGCCGAGAAACTGGCCACCCGCTCGGTGCACTTGATGAACTTCTGCAGATAACGCTTGCAGGGCCCCTGGTAAGGCTTCCCGTTCTTGTCATAAAGGGTCTGATACTGGATGCATTCCGTCCGGGTCTGAACGGTCAGGTTGTCATTCACGTCGGAAAGCGTGATGGTTCCCGTGTAAATCCCCTGAGCCCCGAGCATCCGTCCCACCCGGGAAGCCGTTCTCTCGTCCAGGAGGCCCGTCTGGGAGAGCTGCAGTTCATTCAGGGTTTTATTGATGCTCATCCGGTCCACCAATGTGAAGTAGGGTTTCCCCTGGATCACGACACTGGCCAGGATGGATTCCACCTCCGAGGCGAACTCGGCCCCTCCGGGGCCTTCAAAGGGAAGGACCGCCACGGTTTTCGTAAGGGAGGCCCGGTGAAACTTGGCCGGCTGAAGCATGTTCACCTTGATCTTGGTGGCGCAGCCTGTCAGCGAAAAAATAACGATCAGGGCGATGGTCATCCAGGACCGCCGGAAAGCCCTGCCGAATTCGAGTATCCCCTGTCTGCTCATGAACCCCCTCCGCAATGTTATATTGACGGCTTCGTAAAAAGTCCACAGGCGGCGTTGCTCTTCATCCCCCGTCATGGCGACGTACCGCCGGGTACGTCTCATTCCCCGGGATTCGGGCGCCCGGCCTCCGAACCTTTTTACGAAGCCGTCGGAAAGCGATTATTTTTCGACTTTTTACAAGTTCGTCTATATGAACTTCCGATCATGGAAAGTCCGGCTTTAATTTTTCTATAATTCATAACCCCGATTCTCAATTGAGACAAGTTTTTTATTTCCCCGGAAACGGGGACCCCTTTGTCCCAATTCCCGTTTTAAAAGTTGACAGAGAAACGAATTGCATATACATTTGCAAGGTTTCAGAGAAGAGAGGGGATGTTTTGTCAAGAAGGAAACGATTATCGAAGGAAGTGCTGAAAATCGCCTGCCTCTGTCCAATAACCGTTGAATATGCTCGTCTCGATCAACAGTGAAAACCCCCAGATGCGGCTGATCCGGAAAGCCGTCGATATCCTGGAAGGCGGCGGGATCGTGATCTATCCCACCGACACGGTTTACGGTATCGGGTGCGATCTCCTCAACCGGCGGGCCATCGAAAAAATATACGACATCAAGCAGCGAAACAGGAAGCAGCCCTTCAGCTTCATCTGCGCCGATCTGAAGGACATCAGCAATTATGCCATAGTTCCCAATTATGCCTACAAGACCATGAAAAGGCTCCTTCCGGGGCCCTATACGTTCATCCTTGAAGCCTCGCGGCTGGTGCCCAGGATCATCCTGCCCAAGCGGAAAACGGTGGGAATCCGCGTTCCGGACAACAACATCTGTCTGGTCCTGGTATCCGCTTTCGGGCGGCCCATCATCAGCACGAGCGTGACGACGGCCCGGGATGAGATCATGACCGATCCCGGCGAAATCGATGAAAAATTCAGCCACTGCGTTGATATGGTCATCGACGGGGGGATTCTTCCCCCGGCGGAGTCCTCTGTCGTGAGCTTTCTCGAGGAGGTGCCGGAAGTGATCCGTGTAGGCAAAGGGGATGTGAATATATTCCAATAGGAAGTCATCATGACGAAAAAAATGCTCATCAATGCCATCGACGAAGAAGAGAGCCGGATGGCGATCATCGAAAACGGCAAGCTTGTCGAGTTCAATATTCAACTTGCCGTCAAGGAACCAATCACAGGTAACATATACAAGGGGATCATCCAGAAAGTCGAAAAGGGCCTGCAGGCCGCGTTCGTCGATTTCGGCGCGGGGAAAAACGGATTTCTTCCATTGAGGGACGTAAATCCCGAGTATTTCACCAAGAAAGAAGGGACCGACTCGTCGAAATCCCGGTCGAAAAGCGGTTTGAAAGGCCGGCAGGAACTCTTCGTCCAGGTGGTTCGGGAAGGATACCACAACAAAGGGGCCATGCTGACCACCTACCTCTCTCTTCCCGGCCGTTACCTGGTGCTCATGCCCAACCGGAAGAGCAGCGGGGTTTCCAGAAAAATAGAGGATGAGGCCGACAGGCAGCGTCTCAAGAAGCTCATGGACGAAATCACGGAGAAGGAAGAGTTCGGATTTATTGTCCGTACCGCGGGGATCCAGCGGACGAAACAGGAGATCCTCCGGGATTACCAGATGCTCATCCGGCTTTGGAAAGACATCGTAAAGAAGGCTGAAAAAATCGCGGCGCCGGCCCTCGTCTACCGGGAAAGCGATTTCGCCGTCCGTTCCCTCCGGGATTACTATTCCTCCGACGTCGAGGAGATCCTGGTGGATCACGGGGAAACCTACCGCAACATGAGGGCCTATTTCAAGGCCGTCTCCCCGAGAAACCTGAAGGTGATCAAACATTACAAGGAAGAAACGCCGCTCTTCCAAAAATTCAACATCGAGGACCAGATCGAGGAGATCTACCGGGAAAAGGTCGTCCTGAAGGCGGGGGGGCACCTGGTCATCAAGCCCACGGAAGCGATGATCACCATCGACGTGAACTCCGGCAAGGGGACGAGCCGGAAGGACGTGGAGGACACGGCGTACCGGACAAACCTCGAGGCGGCGGAGGAGATCGCCCGGCAGCTCCGGCTCCGGGACCTGGGAGGCCTCGTGGTGATCGATTTCATCGACATGGAGGAGCGGAAGCACGTCGCCCAGGTGGAGAAGACCTTCAAGAACGCGCTCAGCATCGACCGTTCCAGAATTCAGCTCGCAAAAATATCCAAGTTCGGCATACTGGAGCTTACCCGGCAGAAAAAACAATCCACCATCCAGGAGATCAGCTATGTCGAGTGTCCCCACTGCAAGGGGACGGGAATCCGGCCTTCCCTGGAATCCCTGGCGCTGCGGATCTACCGGAAGATCAAGGGGGAAGCCGTCAGCGGAACTTGCAGCACCATCCGCGTGATTCTCCCTCCGGACGTCAGCGATTACCTTCTCAACCAGAAGCGGGGCGAGATCGCCAAACTCGAAACCCTCTACAAGACGGGGATCCAGATCCGGGGGAGTTACAACGTCCCCTGGGGGGAATTCGAACTGGAAATCGTGAGAAAGGAACCGGAGGGACTGCCGGAAATTCCTCAGGAAGCGGAACCGGTTGTGGAGGAAACCTCCCTGCCGCCGAAGGCCGAGGAAACGGAGGCCCGGAAAAAACCCCGGTCCCGGCGCCGAAGAAGGCGGAGCAGGAAAAAACCCCTGGCGGCCGCCGAAGGGACGGCAGCCGCTGAAGGTTCCGAGGGGCCGGAGGCGCCGCCGCCGGAGGCCGCCGAGGAGACTTCCGCGATGGAGGAACCGCCGGTGGAATCGACAACGGGTCCTGAATCAGCGGAATCCGCGGAATAATCAGAAAAGCTTTCCCAGTTCCTTCGACCGGAGCGTGGCCGTCTCGACCGCCGAGATGAGAGTCGCCCGGAGCCTCCCTGATTCCAGGGCATGGATCCCCGCAATGGTCGTCCCTCCCGGGGAGGTGACCATGTCCTTCAGCTGGGCGGGATGCTTTTCCCCCTGGAGAACCAGTTTCGCCGCTCCGAGAAGGGTCTGGGCGGCGAGCCGGGTGGCCACGTCCCGGGGGAGCCCCATCTTGACCCCCCCGTCGGAGAGGGCCTCGATCATGATGAAGGCGTAGGCGGGCCCGCTTCCGCTCAACCCCGTCACCGCGTCGAGGAGTTCCTCCCGGACAATGACCGTCGTTCCCAGGTCGTCGAAAATCCGCTTGGCCGTGTGAATGTCCTTTTCCGTGGCGTGGGGCCCCCCCGCCAGGGCGGTGGCGCCTTCTCCGATGAGGGCCGGGGTGTTCGGCATGACCCGGACGACGGGGTATTTTCCTTCCTTGAGATGGGCCTCGATGAACCGGATGGGGATGCCCGCGGCGATGGACACCAGGAGTTTTTCCGGTTCCAGGAAGGATCGGACGTCTTCGAGGATTTCCTTGATGTTCTGGGGTTTTACGGCGAGAACGGAAATGTCGGCGAAACGGACCGCCTCGTGGTTGTCCCCGCTCGTCCGGAAGGGGTATTTCCCCCGGAGGTATTCCAGCCGGACCCCGGACACGTCGGTGACGACCAGGGATTCCGGTGCGACGAGTTGCGATTTGATCAGACCGGCGGCGATGACTTCCCCCATGTTCCCCCCGCCGAGGATGGCGATTTTTTTCCCTTTCAGCATGTCCCGGGTCCCTCCTTCTCTTTGATTTTCATTGCGAAGATAAAGTAAGGGCAATATATACCTTGACTTTTCACCGTGCAATCATTATTTAACCCCTATCATCATTCAAACGACGGGGGAACCCATGTTTCTTGTCGGCAATTTCATCGAGGCCGTCGCACGGATTCTCGACATCGGCCTGACCATCTACATGTGGATCATCATCATCCGGGCGGTCATCTCCTGGGTGAATCCCGATCCTTACAACGTCATCGTCCAGTTTCTCTACCGGGCGACGGAACCGGTCCTTTACCGGATTCGCCGCTGGCTTCCCTTCGGGAACACGGGGATCGATTTTTCCCCGGTCATCGTCATTCTGGCCATCGTTTTCATCCAGAGCTTCCTGATCCGGAGCCTCTTCCAGCTGGCCGTTCAGTTCAAGTAGGAGCCGCCGTGGTCGAAATCACCCCTCTTGACATCCACAACCAGCAGTTCAAGATTCGTTTCAGGGGGTTCGATATCCGGGAAGTGGACCAGTTTCTCGATGCCGTGGCCCGGGAACTGGATGAACGGATCTCGGAGAACCAGCAGCTTCGGGAAACGATCCGAGTCCTGGAAACGCAGGTATCGGAGCTGCAACAGGCGCAGGGGGATCCGGACCGCCGGGAAAATGCGGAGCTGGAGGCCTCCCGGGACGCCCTGCTCCGCGAGGCGAGAAAGACGGCGGGGGAGATTCTGGAGGGTGCGAGAAGGGAAGTGGAGTCCCTGAGAGAGGAAGTGGAACGGCTGGAACATCGGAAGAATGCCCTGAACGATTACTTCGAATATTTTCTCCATTTCAACGAAAAAGTTCTCCAGTCCTGGCAGAAATCCCGGAAAAAGGTCGAGGAAGGGGAGTCCTCTTGATCCCTGTCACCGAATCGGACCAGGGAATCGTTTTCCAGGTCCGGGTCGTGCCCCGGTCTTCCCGCTCGGAGATTGCCGGCATCCGGGACGACGCCCTGAAAATCCGGCTCAAGGCGCCGCCGGTGGAGGGCAGGGCGAACGACGAGTGCATCCGGTTTTTCGCCGCTCTCCTGGGGGTGAAGAGAGACCGGGTCCGGATCCTGTCGGGCCTGAAGTCAAAGACGAAAACCATCGCCGTTTCCGGTCTCAGGAAGAAGGACCTCGAAGCGGTCGTGACCTCCTGAAAAGGACCCCGTTTTTATTCCCCGGTTTATGGAGCAGCCCGTCAAAGATCGATCCCGGGAGCAGGTGCGGGTCGCCAAGGCCGCCGGTGTCGTGGGACTCGCCACGATGCTCAGCCGGATTTTCGGCTTTCTCCGGGACATGGTCGTCGCCGGCTTTTTCGGGGCCGGGATCGCCACGGACGCCTTCTTCGTGGCCTTCCGCATCCCCAATCTCCTGAGGCGGCTTCTCGCCGAAGGGGCTCTCACGATCTCCTTCGTTCCCGTCTTCACCGAATACCTGAAAACCCGGTCCAAGAAAGAAGCCCTCACCTTCGCCGATATCACCTTCACCCTTCTCACCCTGGTTCTCGTTGCCGTCACCGCGGCGGGCATCCTCCTTTCCCCCTGGATCGTCCGCCTCATCGCTCCGGGCTTCACCGACGTTCCGGGCCAGTACGACCTCGCCGTCTTTCTCACCCGGCTCATGTTCCCCTATATCTTCTTCATTTCCCTCGTGGCCCTGGCCATGGGCGTTCTGAATTCGCTCCGCCACTTCGCCGCGCCGGCCCTGGCGCCGGTGGCCCTCAACCTCTCCATGATTTTCTCCGTCTTCCTCCTGGCCCGGTTTTTTCAGGAGCCCATCATCGCCCTGGCCATCGGCGTCCTCGTCGGAGGCCTGGCCCAGCTTCTGATGCAGATCCCCTTTCTCTTGCGGTACGGGGTCCGCCTGAGACCGGATTTCCGCTTCCGCCATCCCGGGGTCCGTCAGATCGGCCTTCTCATGCTTCCCGCCGTTTTCGGGGCGGCCGTCTACCAGATCAACATCTTCGTGGGGACGCTCCTCGCATCGCTTCTTCCCACGGGCAGCGTCTCCTACCTCTACTACGCCGACCGGGTCGTGGAACTGCCCCTCGGGGTATTCGCCATCGCCATCGGGACGGCGTCCCTTCCCAGCCTGTCGGAGCACGTGGCGGACGGCGAATTCGACGCCCTCAAGGAAACGCTGTCCTTTTCCATCCGGCTCATTCTCTTCGTGACCCTGCCCGCTACGGTGGCCCTGGTGCTCCTCCGGGTTCCCATCATCTCCGTTCTTTTCCAGCGGGGACAGTTCGACCTGTTGTCCACCCTGGCCACGGCGGACGCTCTCCTTTACTACACCCTTGGGCTCTGGGCCTTTTCGGTGATCCGGGTGATCGTATCGGCCTTCTACTCCCTCCAGGATACGAAGACCCCCGTGAAGGTGGCCTTCGTCGCTTTCCTGGTCAACGTGGCCGTGAGCGTGGCCCTCATGTTTCCCATGAAGCACAGCGGACTGGCCCTGGCCACCTCCGTTTCGTCGGCGGTCAATGTGGGAATCCTGGCTTTCATCCTGAAAAAACGTCTCGGTCCGTATCTCGGCTCCCTCTTCTGCGGGTCCCTTTCCCGGATGTCCCTGGCCGCCCTGGCCATGGGCGCCGTCATCCTCCTCTGGGGGGTCCTCATGCCCTGGGACCCGGCGGAAGGGATGTTCTACCGGGTTTCCTTCCTCGCCGGTGCGGTTTTCCTCGGGGGCTTCTCCTTCTTTCTTTTCGCCCATCTTTTCCGGTGCGATGAAATGGTTTTCCTCGTAAAAAACGTGAGACGCAAGCTGAAAGGGTAGGGCTTGACGGATAAGGAACCCCGCGGGGAGAAAGTGTTTGACTTGATAAGGTCAAAGTGGTAGGGAAAAGGGCTCTCGGTAACGGAAGGAAAAGGGGCGGAAGCCATGCTGGACATCAAGTTTGTCAGGGAAAACCTGGACCTCGTCCGCCATAAGATGCTCGATCGGGGGAAGGACGTGGATCTGGATCTCTTCGCTTCCCTCGACGGGAAGAGGCGGGACATCCTCCAGGACGTCGAGTCCCTTCGGAGCGATCGAAACCGGGTCTCCAAGGAAATCGGGAAGAGGAAACAGCACAAGGAAGACGCCTCCGAACTGATCTCGCAGATGGGCCAGGTTTCCTCCAGAATCAAGGAACTGGACGAGGAACTGAAGGACACGGAAAACCGGCTCCAGGATTTCATGATGACCATCCCCAACCTGTTCCACGAATCGGTGGTCTACGGAACGGGATCGGAAGACAACCCGGTGATCCGGACCTGGGGTGAAAAACCGAAAATGTCGTTCGTGCCCAAGCCCCACTGGGAGATCGGCGAAAACCTGAAGATCCTCGATTTCGCCCGGGGCGCCAAAATCGCCGGCGCCCGTTTCACCGTCTACCGGGGCCTGGGGGCGCGGCTCGAGAGGGCCATTATCAATTTCATGCTGGATCTCCACACGGAGACCCACGGGTACACGGAACTCCTGACGCCCTTCATGGTGAACCGGGAAAGCATGACCGGCACGGGCCAGCTTCCCAAGTTCGCCGAGGACCTCTTCAAGATCGAGGGTATGGAATATTACCTCATCCCCACGGCCGAGGTCCCCGTGACGAACATGCACAGCCAGGAAATCCTGGAAGAGAAGGACCTTCCCCTCCTCTATGTGGCCTATTCCCCCTGCTTCCGGGCCGAGGCGGGTTCCTACGGGAAGGATACCCGGGGGCTCATCCGGCAGCACCAGTTCAACAAGGTGGAGATGGTGAAATTCACGACTCCCGAGACTTCATACGATGAACTGGAAAAACTGACACTGAACGCCGAAGAAGTTTTGAAAAGGCTGGGGATCCATTACCGTACCGTGAGCCTCTGTTCCGGGGACCTGGGGTTTTCGTCGTCCAAGACCTATGATATCGAGGCCTGGATGCCCGGCCAGGACGCCTACCGGGAAATATCCTCCTGCAGCGATTTCGAGGATTTCCAGGCGCGAAGGGCGGGAATCCGTTTCCGCCGGGAGAGCACGGGCAAAGTGGAGTTCGTCCACACCCTGAACGGATCCGGTCTGGCGGCAGGCCGGACGGTGGTGGCCGTTCTGGAGAACGGCCAGCAGGCCGACGGCTCCGTCAGGATCCCGGAGGCCCTGGTTCCCTACATGAACGGTGTTGACAGAATTCCACCGGTGGGGCAGAATTAGAAAAACATAGTTCCGGAACATACCGGAGGGATGGCCGAGAGGTCGAAGGCGGCGGTCTTGAAAACCGTTAACCGAAAGGTTCGCGGGTTCGAATCCTGCTCCCTCCGCCAGGAATAGGAGATGTTCGATCAGCGGAGAGATGGCTGAGTGGTCGAAGGCGATCGCCTGCTAAGCGATTGTACGCCCTAAAAGGTGTACCGCGGGTTCGAATCCCGCTCTCTCCGCCATTTTTTTATCCTTTCACGAATGCGCCCATAGCTCAGCTGGATAGAGCGTTGGACTACGAATCCAAAAGTCGGAGGTTCAAATCCTCCTGGGCGTACCAGTTAAATCAGAGGGTTACGGGGATTCCGTGACCCTCTATTTTTGCCTTAGCTAACCTATAGCTAACCTGTTGCCCTTTTTGACCACCCCCGGAGGCCTCCTCGGGAGGATCTACATGTATTCCCTATCCCGAAAAATCAGCCCATTAGAACGTCCGTTCTATGACCCTATGAAAATGTATCTCCAAGGGGAGATCGTCCAATACAGGGCATTCTAAAGGACCTGGCGTCGAAATAAAGCCGCCCTTAAGGTAGGCCCTCTCATTTGTCCCAGGTTCGATTTTCTCCGCCCATCCAAGGTTAGGACCTTGGTCGAGGGTGGATCGTTCAACATAGGCCTTCCTGTGCGGCGCCTCGCCATGCGCATCTGCCTGACATCCGGTTTCTTCTTTGACACTTACCGTGCCTTGTGCTACCTAATCTCCGGGGGCTCAAATGCCGACGCCGGCAAAGCCTGGTTTCTGCCATAACAAAGCATTCACATCAGCCATCGGGGATCAGCCGTGATGAGACGATTCGCGATCCTTTCATTGTCCGTGATTCTTCTGTTTCACCTAATCTGTTTTCTAAGCCCTTCCACAGGATCCCTTTTTGCTTACGTCCCTGACGACCTTGGGTTCATCTTCACCGGAAAATCTGGGGACAGCGGAACAGGATATTTCTCATCTTCAAGGGCGGGCACGACTATAAAGGGGGCCTTCTCCCCCCCCGGAGGCGCGGTGAACGATTTCGCCGGGATCATCCCTGCCCTTTACAGAGATTCCATGGAGCGCCTCTCCAGCGAAGTTCTTTCAAAAACGGGGGCGGCCATCATTGTTGCCACCGTTCCCTCGACGGAAGGTCAGGATCCCGACAAGTATGCCAATCACCTCTTTAATGCTTGGGGAATCGGGAAAAAGGGGGAAGATCGAGGCGTTCTCCTTTTCCTGGCCCTGAAGGAAAGAAGGGTCCGGATCGTAACGGGGTATGGCCTGGAGGGCTTACTACCTGACGACCTCGTCGGCTCCATTCTCGACAACCACGTCCTGCCGGACCTGAGAAGGGGGGCCTACGGTCCCGGATTTCTTAAGGGTATGAAGGCCTTGGCGGGAATTATCGCCAAGGATGCCGGTGTCACTCTTTCAATGGAGTAGGCACTTGACCAGGCCAGGACTCTTTGGAAGGATAAATAACAGGAATCTTATCGAAAGGATGCCTTTCAACGGGAAACCCTTCAAAAATTCTATGGAGATGAAGTTTTGTATTCTCCTTTTACCTGCAGACCACGGAGGTGACCCAGGGGCAATGGAAGGCCATCATGAGGAACAACCCCTCCTATTTCAGCAACTGTGGCGACAATTCCCCCCGTGGAGGAAGTATTCTGGAACCATTGCCAAGAGTTCATACGGAGGCTGAACCAAAAGGAGGGGACAGACCGGTACCGTCTTCCCACAGAGAAGGAGAGTGAGGCATGACAATACAACCATTAACAAAAAGTCAGGGAATCGTTTTACTGGCGGCCTTACTAATCGGATGTTCTTGGCCCATATCTCCGGCCCTGGGGGACGATGCCCAATGTGATTTGGCCCGCAAGATCGCCACCACCGCCACGGAAAAATTCGCCAAGGACAAGAAGGAGGGTCTCCGCCTCTTCCTCAAGGCCTTGGAGTACTGCCCCGACGACGGTGCGATGAACTACAACGCCGGCCTTGCCTGTTATCAGTATGGGAACCTGGGCGAAGCGGAGAAATATCTCCGGAACGCCGTGGAGAAGAACGGTAACGAGGGCGATTGGCTGAACCTGCTCGCCTGGGTTCTCCTGGAGAGCGGGGCGGACCGGGCCTATGCCCTAAAATGCGCCAAGGAGGCAGCCCATCAGAACAATGAATCAGCTGCCTTCTCGGACACCCTAATCCGGGCTCACCTGGAGAACGGGGAGCTGACCAACGCCCTGGCCCTCGCTGGAAAGTCCCGGGAGAAATGGCCGAAGGATAGCCGGATTAAAGAGCGGGAGGAAAAAGCGCTCGAAGCCTATCGGGCCTACTACCTGGCGAAGGCCAAGGAAGGGAAGACCGACGAGACCCTGGCGGCGCTCCGAAAGATGGAAACCTATCCCGCCATCAAGAACGACCTCTGCTGGGTGCTCTTCCGGAGCGGCAACATCAACGGCGCCTTGGAAGAGGCAAATCAGGGACTCAACACCTTCCGGGGAGATCAGGCTCTGCAGAACACCTTCGATCAGATCGCCGACAGCTATATCCGGGACCGTTATCAGGAATTCAAGGGGGGAAAGAGAGCGGACGCGGTCCGGGCCCTGGAGGGGATGAAGAACAAGTATCCCACCCACAAGCCCTTCGCGGAGGCCCATGACAAGCTATTCGAGGCAATTCTCGCCGAGGCAGACACCGTGGCCATCCCGGAACCCGTCCGGATTGCCTCCACCGGAAAAGCCGGCGGTCAGGCGGACAAGATTCTGGGAGAACTCCAGGGTGCAGGGGCTTCACCCGGAGGCGCGGTAGACATTGTTGTTGACGTTGACAAAGACATTCCAAAGGGCAGAATGAAGCGAAAAGACGGCATCGCCGTCATCATAGGGAACGGTCATTACATCAGGTACGGCAACGGGATCCCTGACGTGGCCTATGCCGCACGGGATGCTTCTTACATGAAGAGATACGTCGTCGAGACCCTGGGCTTCGACGAAAAGAACGTTATCTACGAACAGGATGTGACCCAGGGAAGCCTTGCCACGATCTTCGGCACCGAGAACAACTACAGGGGCAAGCTTTACAACTATGTGAAAGCGGGAAAGTCCGACGTGTTCGTCTACTACACGGGCCACGGCGCCCCTGATCCGGCGGGAAAGGGAGCCTTCATTGTCCCCGTGGACGCCAACGTGGACTACATCGCTTCCAACGGCTATCCCCTGGATACCTTCTATAAAAACCTTGGCAAGGTCCGGGAAAAGATTGGAAGCGGCAAGATGACGGTGATCCTCGACGCTTGTTTTTCCGGCGACTCCGGGGGTGGCTTTCTTTTCCAGAACATCAGCCCCGCCATGATCAAGACAGCAAGTCCCGTGGGTAACCTGGAGGAGGCCGTCATTTTCACGAGCGCCGGGGAGAGCGAAGTAAGCCAATGGTATCCCGACAAGCGCCACAGCCTTTTCACCTACTTCTTCATGAAGGGCCTCCAGGGAGACGCTGACAGGAACAAAAACAGGACGATTACCGTGGGTGAGATGCGGGACTATCTCAAGGATAATGTGCCCTACCTCGCAAGGCGCCTCGGGGGCCGGGAGCAGAACCCCATCATTGTCGGGGATGATTCCCTGGAGCTGGTGAGCTTCCGATGAGAGCCTCCGTCGCCTTCCTCGCGGGCCTTATCCTACTCCTTCCCGTTGCTTCATTCGGGAAGGTTCATCCCGGGGTCATCGGCAAGGGCGAGGCCGCTGTCGTTGGGATAACGGCGGAGCAGGGCCAGGTCATCGCCCTTCAGCGGGCGAGGGCCAATGCCGTGGAGCAGGCGGCGGGGGTTCATGTTCTGGGGTCTACCCTCGTCCGGGATGGAGCCCTTGTGGCGGACTTCCTCAAGTGTTTCACCCGGGGATTCATCACTAAAGAAAAAGTAAACTGGCTTCCCCTTTCATCCCTTCAGGGTGAGGATCGGGGCCCGCCCATTCCCCTGTATGGCGTCGTCATAGAGGCCACGGTGATAGTCCCGGAAAGGCGGATAGCCCCATCCTTCAGCCTGGAATCGGCCCTGAACAGGGACTTTTTCCACGCGGGTGACAAGGCCGTGATCACCGCGAAGGTCTCCCAAAAGGCCCGCATGGCGGTCTTCAACTTCACGGCAGACGACCGGGTGGTCATGCTCTATCCGAGATGCCAAAAGGACGAGAGGATCTTCATGGGCAACGGCGACCCCTTCCGCTTCCCTGCCCCTGGCTCAGGGATTCTCCTTGAGATGGCCACCTTGCCCGGCCATTCTCGAGACAGCGAGGCCTTCTTGGTGGTGGCGGCACCAGCTGACGGCGACGATCCCGTAAGGTTCCTGTCCTTTTTCACCGTTGACGGGAACTACGGGGTCCCGGAGTTCTTCGACCGATACAGCGCCTTGGCCGACCGGATGGCGGAACAGGTCCTGCCCTATGAGGTGATCCGAAAGTAGGGGATCTTTTATTACTGGAGATTGCCGTGTATTTGCGGAAAACAGGAGGGTTCATGACAGGCAGATGGCTGGTGTTGCTTGTTATGCCAGTGGTTGTTCTACTGTGTTTGCCGCCCCTTGTTTTCGCATTCGTTCCTGACGATCTCGGTTTTGTCATTCCAGGCCAGAAGGGTAGCAGGCGGACGCCACCCAGCGGAAAGACCTTTGCAAATTCGATCGGGATGAAATTTGTCGAGATTCCAGCGGGGACCTTCATGATGGGAAGTCCGTCCAATGAACCGGGTCGTAGCGATAATGAGACTCAACATCAGGTAACTTTGACGAAACCCTTCTACTTACAGACCACGGAGGTGACCCAGGGGCAATGGCGAGCCATCATGGGGAGTAACCCCTCCTATTTCAGCAGCTGCGGCGACAAATGCCCCGTTGAAAATGTTTCTTGGAACGATTGCCAGGAGTTCATTCGGAAGCTGAACCAGCGGGAGGGAAAGGGGGCATATCGTCTGCCCACGGAAGCGGAGTGGGAGTATGCCTGCCGGGCGGGGACGGAGACGCCATTCAACACGGGCAGCTGCCTTTCCACAGATGAAGTAAATTATGCTGGAAATTTTCCTCATACCGTCGCTGATTTTTTAGAACGATACCCCGTTTACAAGAAATACACAGATGAAAGCATTTCTGAGTCTGTGTATGAAAAACTTTTCTCTCAGTATAGTTCCTGGGAGTACTTCGATCGGGTATTCCGCCCGGAGCATTATAAGCTCGAGCAATATAAAAATACCAAGGAACCCTGGGCGACAACGAATGTCTTGGATGATACTTCAAAGCCCAGGGAATGGACTCCTCTGTTAGCATGTTCTACGGGACAGTATAGAAAGAAAACAGTATTCGTTAGATCTTTCCGGCCAAATGCTTGGGGGCTCTATGATATGCACGGCAATGTCGAGGAATGGTGTTCTGATTGGTACGGGGATTATATCGGTGGTTCCGTTACCGACCCCGAGGGGGCTTCTTCAGAGACTGACCGTGTCCTTCGCGGCGGCAGCTGGTATGTGAGCACGCTTACCTGCCGCTCCGCGAGCCGCAACTTCCTCACGCCGGACAACCGGAACAACAATAGCGGGTTCCGTGTCGCCTGGACAAAATGATTACCCCTTATACCTTTACGCCTTTACCCCTTGCGGGGCGGACTTTGCCCGACCCATTGAAATTTTTTTTGGCCAGGGCCGGGTTCTGGGACTTTGGAGGTCTTACCAACCTTCTGAAGGGTTAAAAAAGTTCGGGTGACGATGGAGAAGAGAGGTCCGGTCAGCATCGTGCTGACCTACGACTTCGTTAATTGGGTAATCCCGGCTCTTAAGAAGTTCCCCCCGGGACCAGCACCACTTCCAAGAGTCAAGAGAATGCACTATAACAGGGACGGTACGACTTTGCTCTGGCGGCCTGATCTCTCCAGGGCGCCAGCAAAAAACTCCCCCCAGGGCATACCTAACCCTATCCCCCTTCTTCGCCTTCCTTTAAAGCCGCCCATCATGGCTCATCCGATGAACATCCCGTTTCTTCTTTGACACTTACCGCCCCGTGTGCTACCTAATCTCCGGGGGCTGAAGTATCAAAGCCGGCAAGTCCGGTTCCTTTCACCTATTCAAGACACGTATTTAACCACCAATCGGGGATCAGCCATGACGAGACGATTCGCGATCCTTTTATTGTCCGTGATTCTTCTCCTTTCTGTAATAACCCTTGCGTGGGGTGCGGTCTCGGTCAAGATCAAAAACGGTAAGGAGATCCGCCTATACAAGGACTATCATGCCCTGGTTGTAGGGGTCGGCGATTATGATTACTGGCCCGATCTCCGGGGATCAGTACGGGACGCCGAACAAGTGGCTCAGGCCCTGAAAGGGATGGGCATGTCGGTGACGACCCTCCTGAATCCCACGTCGTCCCAGTTTAAAACGGCCTTGAACAACCTGACATACGGTCCGGGAAGGGAGAAAGACCGGGCGATCCTGTTTTTTTACTCCGGTCATGGGGAAACGGAGACGTTGGCGACCGGCCAGAAACTGGGCTACATCGTCCCCAAGGATGCCCCTCTTCCGGCCCGGGAGCCCGCTGGTTTCGCCGACAAGGCGATCAGCATGAACCAAATCGAAACCTATGCGCTTCGGATCCAATCGAAGCATGTACTTATGGTCTTCGATTCCTGTTTTTCCGGGACGGTCTTTTCCTCTCTCAAGAGCGCCCCAACGGATATTTCTGAAAAGAGCGCCCGGGACGTGCGCCAGTTCATCACGGCTGGAAATGATGAAGAACGGGTGCCCGACGAGAGCGTCTTCAAGACCTGTTTTCTTCAAGGCATAAAAAGCGAAGCTGATTTTAACAAGGACGGCTACGTGACCGCCTCTGAACTGGGTATGTATCTGGACAGCGTCGTCGTCAACTACACAAGGGGAGCTCAGCACCCTCAGTACGGGACGATCAACAATCCAAAACTGGACAAGGGGGACTTCATCTTTGTGGCGAGCGGGGGGACGTTGATTGACGAACCCGGCCCATTGTCTACGGCTACGGGGACCCTTCGTGTGTCGGCGGATGTGTCCGATGCGCGGGTGTATATCGACGGATCTGACCGGGGTGATGTGCCCATAACGTTGACCCTCGATCCAAAGGGCTACCGGGTGGAGGTTCGGAAACCGGGGTATGATTCCTGGAAGACGCAGGCGACGATCAAGGCGGGGCGAACGGCTATGCTTACGGCTTACCTGACGCCGGAAAAACCGAAGACAGCCCGGCTTTACGTGAACCCGACACCATCCGATTCGAGGGTCCGGATCCTGAACATTGGCCCGAAATATCAACGGGGGATGACCCTTGATGCGGGAAACTACCATGTGGAGGTATCTAAAAAAGGGTATGAGACGGAAAAGCGCTGGGTGGATCTCGCCGCCGGGGAGGACAAGTACGAGTCCTTCCAACTGAATAAGAGCCTCGAACAGGTAGTTGGGGGCCCGTTTTTCATCAATTCCCTCGGGATGAGGATCATTGGGATCCTTAATGGCTCCTTCATGATGGGAAGCCCGTCAAGCGAGTCGGGCCGGAACAGCAATGAGACCCAACACCGGGTAACCCTGACGAAACCCTTTTTTCTCCAAGCGACGGAGGTCACGGTCGGCCAATGGCGACAGTTCGTCCGAGATACTGGATACCGTACGAAGGCGGAGACAGAGGGTGGGGCTTATGTCGCCAGGGCTGGGGAAAAGGTGGGAAAGCAAGAGGGCATGAATTGGAACAGCCCCAATGTTTACCAGTCGGACGAGCATCCCGTGACCTGTGTTTCGTGGAACGACTGCCAGGCATTCATTGAATGGCTGAACCGGAAGGAGAAGATGAAGTACCGTCTTCCCACAGAGGCGGAATGGGAGTATGCCTGCCGGGCTGGGACAGAAACGGCTTTTCCATGGGGAAATGATCCCGCCGCTGCCTGCCACTTTGCCAATATCGCGGACCAGTCACTAAAACGGGTATCTCCGGGTGTAATTGTGTCAAACTGTGATGACGGTTATTGGATCACGGCACCGGCGGGTAAATTCAAGCCCAATGGCTGGGGTTTGTACGACATGATCGGAAACGTTTCAGAGTGGTGTTCGGACTGGGGCGGGCATTACCCTGACGGTGCCGTCACAAACCCCGAGGGACCCTTGGATGGCTCGGACCGCATGCTCCGCGGCGGTTCCTGGGGCTCCCGCCTCGAGGAATGTCGCTCGGCCAGTCGCTCTGGGTTCGACCCGGACAGCTGTCACTTCATCCTGGGCTTCCGCCTCGCAGGAGATATTTAATTACCCTTTGTTCCTTTACACCCTTACCTCTTGGGGCGGGCGGAACAGATTCGGGCATCCTGAACAAGGCTTCCGGGTCCCTAAACCATGAAGGGCATGACTTCTGCGGGACGATTCGGAACCTGATTTCGGTTTGCCGAGGCTGACATAGATCTAACCCATGAAAAATGGGGGATGCGATGATGAAGAGAAAGTTGTTGTATGCGGCCGTGTTGTTTTATCTCCTGATAACACCGAATGGTCTGCTGGCAGAAGATGTAACCGAATTGTTCAAAGAAACATACCAGCAAGCAGAAGCTGGCGATGTTGAAGCCACATACAATCTGGGCCGGATGTATTACAAAGGCGAAGGTGTTTCTCAGGATTATAAGAAAGCGCTCAAGTGGCTCTTCAAGGCTGCTGAACAGGGGAATGCCGGCGCCCAAAACAATCTGGGCTGGATGTATTACAAAGGCGAGGGCGTCTCCCAGGACTACAAGGAAGCGATCAAGCGGTTCTCCAAGGCTGCTGTGCAGGGAAATACCAAAGCCCAAGGCAATCTGAGCATGATGTGTGCCAAAGGCGAAGGTCTCCCCCAGGACTACAAGGAAGCGTTCATGTTGTTCTTCAAGGCTGCTGAACAGGGGAATGCCGGCGCCCAAAACAATCTGGGCATTATGTATTACTATGGAAAAGGCGTACCCCAGGACTACAAGGAAGCGCTCAAGTGGATCTCCAAGTCTGCTGAACAGGGCAATGCCGACGCCCAATACAATCTGGCCTTGATGTATGCCAACGGCCAAGGCGTTCCTCGGGATTACAAGAAAGCGGTCAGGTGGTTCTCTATAGCCGCTGAACAGGGAGCAGCCCACGCACAACGCAGTCTGGGTGTTATGTATGCCAATGGCTATGGCGTTCCTCAGGACTACAAGGAAGCGCTCAAGTGGATCTCCAAGTCTGCTGAACAGGGCAATGCCGACGCCCAAGGTTCTCTGGCCTTTATGTATTCAAAAGGCGATGGCGTACCCCAAGACTACAAGGAAGCGGTTAAGTGGTACACTAAGGCCGCTGAACAGGGGTGTGTCGAAGCCCAATGCAATCTGGGCAACCTGTATTGCGAAGGCCAAGGCGTACCGGAGGACTATGTTCAGGCGTATAAATGGTATATTCTGGCTGCGGCGCAAAACCCTGAAAATGCAAAACATAACAGAGAGTTGTTGAGAAAACAAATGACCCCCTCTCAGATTGCCGAAGCGCAGCGGTTGAGCCGGGAATTTAGACCCCGGGCTGCGGACACGGTGGCCATTCCGGAACCCGCCAAGGTTGCCTCCACCGGAAAACCAGGCGGACAGGCTCCTGGGAGAGATCCAGGGGGGGGGCCGTCGCCCGAAGCGGCCATGGATGTCGTGGACGTGGACCGGGACATCCCGAAGGGGAAAGCAAAGCGGCCCGACGGCATTGCCGTCATCATTGGGAACGGCCATTACAGCAGGTACGGCAACGGGATCCCTGACGTGACCTATGCCACCCGGGACGCTGCCTATATGAAGAAATACGTCGTCGAAACTCTGGGCTTTGACGAGAAGAACCTAATTTACGAACAGGATGTGACCCAGGGAAGCCTTGCCACGATCTTCGGAACCGGGAACAACTACAGGGGGAAGCTCTACAACTATGTGAAAGCGGGGAAGTCCGACGTGTTCGTCTACTATACAGGTCACGGCGCCCCTGACCCGGCGGGAAAGGGAGCTTTCCTTGTCCCCGTGGACGCCAACCTGGACTACATAGCCTCCAACGGCTATCCTCTGGAGACGTTCTACAAAAATCTTGGGAAAGTCCGGGAGAAGATCGGAAACGGCAGGATGACGGTGATTCTCGACGCCTGTTTCTCCGGCGACTCGGGAGGCGGTGTTCTTTTCAGGAATATCAGCCCGGCTATGATCAAGACGGCAAGTCCCGTGGGGAACTTGGAGGAGGCCGTCATTTTCACGAGCGCTGGAGAGAGCGAAGTAAGCCAATGGTATCCCGACAAGCGCCACAGCCTCTTCACCTACTTCTTCATGAAGGGCCTCCAGGGGGACGCCGACAGGAACAAAAACAAGACGATCACCGTGGGCGAGATGCGGGATTACCTCAAGGATAATGTCCCCTACCTGGCAAGGCGCCTCGGTGGCAGGGAGCAGAACCCCGTCATCGTCGGGGAGGAGTCCTTGGAGCTGGTAAGCTTCCGATGAAAGCCGGCATAATCGTTCTCACGGTGCTTCTCTCGATCTTTCCTTGTACTGCCTTCGGGGAGGTCCATCATGGTGTCATCGGTAAAGGCGAGGCCGCTGTCGTTGGGATAACGGCGGAGCAGGGCCAGGTCATCGCCCTCCAGCGGGCCCGGGCGAGTGCCGTGGAACAGGCGGCAGGGGTTCACGTCCTCGGATCGACACTTGTCCGGGATGGCGCCCTCGTGGCGGACTTCCTGAAGTGCTTCACCCGCGGATTCATCACGAAAGAAAGGGTAAGCTGGCTGCCTCTTTCGTCTCTTCAAGGGGAAAATCAGGGCCCACCCATTCCCCTTTACGGCGTCGTCATTGAGGCAACGGTGATGGTCCCGGAAAAAAAGATCGACCCCGCCTTCCGCCTGAAGGCAGCCCTGAACCGGGATTTCTTTCACGCGGGGGACAAGGCCGTGATTACCGCAACGGTCTCTAAAAAAGCCCGCCTGGCGGTCTTCAACTTTACGGCGGATGACCGGGTAGTTATGCTCTACCCGAGGTGCCAGAAGGACGAAAAGGTCTTCATGGGTGCCAGCGACACCTTCCGCTTCCCTACCCCAGGTTCGGGGATCATTCTTGAGATGGCCACTCTGCCAGATCATTCCCGGAATAGCGAGGCCTTCATGGTGGTGGCAACGCCGGTGGATTGCGAGGATCCCGTGAGGTTCTTGGCCTTCTTCGCTGTCGACGGGAGCTACGGGGTCCCGGAGTTTTTCAGCCGATACAGCGCCCTGGCGGACCGGATAGTGGAACAGGTACTGCCATACGAGGTGATCCTGAAGTAGGTCATCTTTTATTACTGGAGATTGATGTGTATTTGCCGGGAGAAGGACGCCTCTTGAAAGACACATGGTCCGTGTTGCTAATCTTGCCAGCCATTTTTCTATTTCTGTGTTCGCCGCCCACACTTTGGGCCTTCGTGCCTGACGACCTGGGGTTTGTTATTACCGGCCAGGAGGGTGGTGGGCGGACAACTCCCGGTGGGAAGACCTTCACGAACTCCATCGGGATGAAGTTCGTCCAGATCCCCCCAGGTACCTTCATGATGGGTAGCCCGTCAAGCGAATCCGGCCGGGACAGCGACGAGACACAGCATCAAGTGACTTTGACGAAACCTTTCTATCTGCAGACGACCGAGGTAACCCAGGGTCAATGGAAGGCCGCTATGGGAACAACGACAAGTACGCAGGGATGTTTGTTCCCTGTTAAGGTTCAAGTTCCGAATAACCCATCCCATTTCAGCAATTGTGGTGACAATTGCCCCGTGGAGCAAGTATCCTGGAGTGATTGCCAGGAGTTTATCCGGAAGCTTAATCGGCGGGAGGGAAACGGGACGTACCGTCTTCCCACGGAGGCGGAGTGGGAGTACGCTTGCCGGGCGGGAACGACGGGACCTTATTATGAGGATCTGGCTCGTACGGGCTGGTACGACAACAACAGTGGGGGTAGGACACACCCGGTGGCCCAGAAAGCGTCCAACGCCTGGGGGTTGTATGACATGTATGGGAACGTCTGGGAATGGTGCGGAGATTGGTACGGGCGATATTCGAGCGGTTTCGTTACCAACCCCGAGGGGCCTTCTTCCGGCCAAGGCCGTGTCATTCGCGGCGGCGGCTGGGACAGCGACGTCAGGTACTGCCGCTCCGCTGATCGCTACATTTTCCCGCCCGTCCTCAGATACTCGGGCAACGGGTTCCGTATCGCCTGGACGGAGTGATTAGCTCTTGCACCCGGGCTTTGGCTTTACCAGAGCCCCCTGGATCAATAATATTGATGGCCCGGACGCAACCAAAGAGGTGGGGCGAAAAGCCGAGCCCGCTGTATCGGATCGTCACCCTTTCCGAGAACCGCAAGAACGCACTACGACAGGGACGGCTCGATGTTGCCCTGGCGGCCACGCCTGTGCGGTCGCCAGCAAATAACTCCCCCAAGGCAATACCTACACCGCCCTCCATGCGCCTTCCTCTAAATCTGCCCACCACGGCACATCCGACGGACATCCTTATTCCTTTTGACAGTTGTGGCCCCGTGTGCTATCGAATTTCCGGGGGCTGAAGTATCAAGGCCGGTGAGGCCGGATTCCTTTCACCTATTCAAGACACGTATTTTAATCACCAATCGAGGATCAGCTATGAAGAGAAGATTCGCGATCCTTTCATTGTTCCTGGTTATACTCTTTTCCGTGACAAGCTTCTTCTTCGAGTTTGGTAATTAGCATATTTAGCCATAAAAGGGTTAACCGATTAATTTATTCCCAAATTGAAAAATGATGCCAACTAAACCCGAAATAGGCCAGCTCGTACTTGTTCGTAAGCGGCCGTTTGTCGTCACTGATGTTCAGGTCCAAGGGATTCCCGGCGATGGCTTGGAGCAGCATGATCTTTCCCTTCTGGTCAAGCTGTCCTCGGTGGAAGACGATTCCCTCGGCGAAGAGATCGAGGTCATCTGGGATCTTGAGCCGGGCGCGGCCGTTCATGAGCGCTCGTCCCTTCCCGAACCAAAGGCCTTCGACGAACCTCGTGTCCTCGACGCCTTCCTGGATGCCGTACGCTGGGGGGCTGTCTCCCAAGCTAACGACCGGGAGCTTCAGTCCCCTTTCCGAAGCGGTATAGAGATTGACGACTACCAGCTCGACCCGGTCGTCCGTGCCCTCACCATGCCCCGCGTCAATCTTCTCATCGCCGACGACGTTGGTCTGGGAAAAACCATTGAGGCGGGGCTTGTCGTTCAAGAGTTGATCATTCGCCACCGAGTCCGCACAGTCCTCATCATCTGCCCCTCCTCCCTCCAAGTCCAGTGGAAGGAGGAGATGCGCGACAAGTTCGGCCTGGAATTCAGGATCATCGACAGCGAGGCCATCGGCCAGCTTCGCAGGAAGCGGGGCATCCACGTCAATCCGTGGTCTCATTTCCCGCGTCTCATCGCGTCCATTGATTTTCTCAAGCGGGAACGCCCTCTGCGTCTTTTCCGGGAAACCCTGCCCGCGGGCGACCAGCCGACCTACCCCAGACGCTATGACCTTATGATCGTCGATGAGGCCCATAATGTCGCTCCGTCTGGCCGGGGCAAGTATGCCACCGATTCCATGCGTACCTTGGCCGTCCGAACCCTCACACCCCACTTCGAGCACAAGCTCTTCCTGTCAGCCACACCCCACAATGGCTACCAGGAAAGTTTCGCCGCCCTCCTTGAACTCCTCGACAACCAGCGTTTTGCCCGTGCCGTCATGCCCGACCGGGCGCAACTGGAAGCGGTTATGGTGCGGCGGATGAAATCGGAGTTGGAGCTTTACTGGGACGGGAGCCGCCGCTTTGCGAAGCGCGACGTCCTTCATATCGAGGTCCCCTACACGGAAGCGGAAAAGCGTGCCCATCTCGCCTTGCAGGAATATTCCCGGCTCCGCCTGAAAAATACCCGGACGAATACGGAGAAATTCGCAGCCGAATTCGTGGTTAAGCTTATGAAGAAGCGCCTCTTTTCTTGCCCCGCGGCTTTCGGCCTCACCTTGGAGAAACACCAGCGCTCAGTCACCGGCACGAAATCCTCCTTTGTCGGTACCATATCCTGGCGCCGACAGATCGAGGCCGCCGAAGAGGATTATGCAGACGATAACGACGCTGAAATCAGCATTCAGGACGCTGTGGAATCTGCGAGTGGCGCTCTGTCGTTCTTCGGATCCGAGGATGCCCGACTCCTCCGGGAATTAACTGAATACGCCGCCGGCGCTTCTGTTCGCCCCGACAGCAAGGCCAAAGCCCTTATTGACTGGCTGAATCGGCACACCCGCCCCAATAAACAATGGGGAGATGAACGGGTCATTATATTCACTGAATACCGGGCCACCCAGAAGTGGCTTTACGACCTCCTGGCCCGTGAGGGATTCGTTACGGGAGACCGCCTGCTCATGATCTTCGGGGGTATGCCTGGCGAGGAACGGGAGCGCATAAAGGCGGCTTTCCAGGCAAGTCCCGCCGAATCGGCCGTCCGCATTCTTCTGGCCACCGACGCCGCCTCCGAAGGCGTCAACCTTCAGAACCATTGTTCTAAACTTATCCATTACGAGATCCCCTGGAACCCGAACCGCATGGAACAGCGCAACGGTCGTGTGGACCGACACGGCCAGAAGGCCAGTGAGGTGCGGGTGTATCACTTTGTTGGGAGGGGGTTCTGCGAGGCCAAGATCACTGCGTCGGTGAACGACCTTGATGCCGATCTGGAATTTCTCATGCGGGCGGTCCGGAAGGTTGAGACCATCCGAGAGGACCTCGGCAAGGTCGGTCCAGTGATCGCTGCCCAAGTGGAAGAGGCAATGCTGGGCAAGCGGCGCCTCCTGGATACGGACAAGGCGGAAGAGGATGCCAAACCGATCCGTCGCATGCTCAAGTTCGAGCGGGAACTCCGCAAACAGTTGGAAAAACTGCACAGGCAACTCCACGAGACCCAGCAGGAACTCCGCCTCTCCCCGGAGAACATCGAAAACGTCGTCAAGACCGGCCTCGCCCTGGCCGGCCAGCCCGCTTTGATCGAAACGGAAGTTCCGGGCATCTGGCCCGATCCGCAAGGCCTAAGAAAGGCCTGCCCCGTCTTCCGGCTGCCGTCTCTTTCCGGGAGTTGGGCGCTCTGCGCAGAGGGCTTGGAGCACCCCCACTCCCGCAAAGTCAGGCCTATCGTCTTTGATACAACTCTGGCCACCGGCCGGGACGACGTGGTGCTTGCCCACCTGAATCACCGGATCGTCCAGATGTGCCTACGCCTGCTTCGTGCCGAGGTTTGGTCCATGGGCAGTGGCAAAAGGATTAATCGTGTCAGCTCCCACCTTGTTCCCGATTCAGCCCTCCAGGCCCCCGCTGTGATCGCCCACGGCCGGATTGTCGTCTTGGGCGGGGATAACCAGCGGATCCATGAGGAGGTCATAATGGCCGGAGGAACAATGAAGGAAGGACGTTTCGTCCGTATGAACGTGGGAGAAACCAAAGTGGCCTATGCGGCGGTGACGGACCAACCGGCCCCCCGTTTTGTGGAGGATCGTCTGGCAGAGCTGTGGCCTCGCCATCGGGATCAACTCCTTTCCGCTCTGGAGGTTCGCATGGCCGAAAGAACGAAAAATCTGGAGAGCATCCTCAGAGAACGGGCCGAGACAGAGGTGGCAAAGTTTACGGCAGTCCTCAGGGAACTGGAGCGGGCCATCCGGAAGGAATTGAATGACGAAGGACCCATTCAGCTTGTCTTCGATTTTATCGAAGAGAAGGAACAGCGGGAACGAGATGTGAATGCACTACGGCGACGCCTGGAACAGATCCCCGGCGAGATCGAAGAGGAAACGGAACACCTACGGGCGCGATACCGAAATCCCTCGGCACGGCTTTTCCCCGTCGCCATCACCTATCTCGTGCCCCAGCGGGCAGTCGCGGAATTGAGAGGGAGCCGCCCATGAGCGTCACCCGCCATCATGCTGAATGGCTCTCCCTGATCGAGGTTTCCGGCCCGTTTCTCTCCATGCCGGTCTTGATGCGGGTCTTCCCACTGGGATTGGACCCGCGGGAGCCGGAAAAAGCGAAGGAACTCCGCCTTGCCTACGAGGAATGGCTGGAAAAGCCGAATGCACCGGGACGGCATCAGGCATGGGTCCGGTTTGTCCTCTCCCGTTTCCTGGAATTTCCCGAGAACCTGATCCTGGGAAAGCAGTCAATTCCCTATGGCGTCGAGGCCCACATGACTGAATACGGGGAAGTGCTCCGCCCCGATTACGCTGTCGTTGCGCCGCCGGGCCACGTTTCGGCAGGCAACCCCCACCTGCTCCTTCATGTCTATCCTCCGGGACAGAATCTGGATGGCCCCGTCGCGGGCAAACACTGGAAGGCCTCTCCCGCCACACGGATTACGGAACTGCTTCACGCCGTCGATATTACTCTGGGGATGATCACCAATGGGGAACAGTGGATGCTTGTTTACGCCCCAAGAGGCGAAACTTCCGGTTATACCTCTTGGTATGCCGGGATCTGGCAGGAGGAGCCCATAACCCTGCGGGCCTTTTCATCGGTCATGCACGCCCGCCGTTTCTTCGGCGTCGCGGAGAGCGACACCCTTCAATCCCTGCTCAAGGAAAGTTCTCAGGATCAGCAGGAAGTAACGGATCAGTTGGGGCTTCAGGTCCGGCGTGCCGTGGAGGTCCTCGTCCAAGCCTTCGACCGCACTAACCAGGAATCGGGGCGTCAGTTGCTGCACGATATCGAACCGAAGGAACTCTACGACGCGGCCCTGACCGTCATGATGCGCCTCGTCTTCCTCTTTTCTGCGGAGGAACGCGGGATGCTCCGCCTTGGAGAGCCTCTCTATGACGAAAACTATGCGGCATCTACCCTGCGCGAACAGTTACGCGAAGCGGCTGATCAGCATGGCGAGGAGATCCTGGAACGCAGGATGGACGCCTGGTCCAGGCTTCTGGCGACCTTTCGAGCAATTTACGGTGGCATCGCCCATGAGACGCTACGCCTGCCTGCCTACGGCGGCACCCTGTTCGACCCCGACCGATACCCCTTCCTAGAAGGGCGACCAGCAAGAACCTGCTGGCGGCGATCACCCGCTACACCTCCGAACATTAACAACCGCGTCGTCCTTCATCTGCTGGAATCTCTCCAACTCCTACAGATGAAAGTCCCAGGCGGTGGCCCTGCGGAAGCACGGCGTCTATCTTTCCGCGCCCTGGACATCGAGCAGATCGGTCATGTCTATGAAGGTCTCCTCGACCACACAGCCATTCGGGCCGTGGCCACCGTCCTCGGCTTGCAGGGAACCAAAAACAATGAGCCGGAGATCCCCTTGGTGAAGCTGGAGCAGTTGCGGTTGGAAGGCGAAGAGCCGTTAATAGAATACCTGAAGGGAGAAACCAAAAGATCGGAGCCGGCCCTGCGTCGCGCCTCAGGGCAAAGAGATGAAATCAACGACCAGAAGCTCCTTATTGCCTGCGGCCAGGATGTCCGGCTACGTGACCGCATCAAACCCTTTGCCGGACTGCTGCGGATGGATTCTTTCGAGATGCCCGTTGTCATTCTCCCTGAAAGCGTCTATGTGACGGAAGGCAAGACACGTCGCAGCACAGGGACACATTACACCCCGAAGTCGCTTACGGAACCCATCGTCCAGCACACCCTCGAACCGCTGGTTTACGAGGGACCAGATGAAGGCCGGTCAAAAGACCAATGGAAGCTCAGATCTCCCAAGGAGATCCTGTCCCTCGGGGTTTGCGACATGACCATGGGCTCTGGCGCCTTTCTCGTACAATCCTGCCGTTACCTGGCCGAACGACTCGCCGAGGCATGGGAGAACACCGAACAGGCCAGCCCTGGTTCCTTTGTTGTTACTCCAGACGGAGAATTGTCTACAGGGGATTCCACCGAGCGCCTGTTGCCCAAAGATCCGGAGGAACGCCTCGTCATCGCCCGCCGCGCCGTCGCCGACCGGTGCCTCTATGGTGTGGACATCAACTCCATGGCAGTCGAGATGGCCAAGCTCTCCCTATGGCTGGTGACGATGCAGAAGGATCGGCCCTTCACCTTCCTAGACCACGCCCTCAAGTGCGGCGATTCCCTCCTGGGTGTCAGCAGACTGGATCAGATCGAAAACTTCAGCCTCCGTCCCGATGTCAAACAGATCACCTTTGCCACGGCGAATCTCTTGCGTTATTTGGAAGAAGCAGCGAACAAGCGGCGGCAACTGGAAGCCCTGCCTTCCGAAAGCGCCCGACTTGCTGAAAAGATCCGCCTCCATGTAGAGGCCGAAGCGGCAACTTCGAAGGTCAAGGCCATCGCGGACGTCATCATAATTCTGGAACTTAAGGGATTCAAAGGCAAGACATACGAAGAAGCCCGCTCCCGTGAGGCGGAAAAAGTACAATGGCTGATTCAACAAGATATGGATGCTACATCGGAAGAAACAGTGAAGAACGAAAAACATCCATCAGCTCTTATCGCGTATGCAAAAGAACAATTGGACGGACGGTTTACGTTTCATTGGCTGTTGGAATTTCCGGAAATCTTTGCAAGGGGAGGGTTTGATGCGTTTGTAGGAAATCCGCCGTTTAGTGCAGTAAGGCTCTTCGCAGCTCAACTTGGGCAACCATACGCCAGGCATCTATTTGTTCAGACAACGGAGGCATCAGGTAATGTGGACTTATCTGTATTCTTCTTGCGGAGAATACATGCCCTTTCTAACCCATTAGGTTGTGCTGGAGTAATCGTGACCAACAGCATAGGAGAAGGAGACAACAGGCGAGCTGGTCTGGATGTTGTTACTTCAACAACAAAAATTTACAGAGCCTGGAAATCTTTGAGATGGCCCGGGAGTGCGAATGTATACGTTTCTCTAGTTCATTTTAGTTGTGGTGGCTGGAATGGTTTACTACATTTGGATGATAAAACCTGCCAAGCAATATCCTCTGAGTTAAAACCCCAAGCTATGGCACCTGATCCTAAGAAGCTTCTCAGTTTGCATCACCTCTACTTTCGTGGTTCGGATTGGAACGGAGAAGGTTTTGTCGTGGATGAAGATTTCGTCAATCGACAGTTAGATAGAGAACCAGCTTCTGCCTCATTCCTGTTTCCATTGCTGAACGCCAATGATTATTGTGAACATCCGACTCAATTACCGAGTCGCTGGATAGTTTATTTTGGAAAACTACCTCTAGAATCGGTAATATTAAAAGTTCCAGATTTGGTAGAGGCGTTAAAAAAACGAGTATTTGAAGAGCGTTCCATGAGTAAAGATTCCCGCCTTCGTCAAAACTGGTGGATCTTCCGTCGACCAACCGTCGAGCTTTATGAAGCATCTTGGAAAGAAAAAGAAGTATTTGTAAACGCGTTTACTGCCAAGTATATTTGCTTTGCTCACGTAAACTCCAATCAAGTATTTGCCAATGCATTGAATGTCTTCCCGAGCTTAGATTACCAAGGATTTTCAGTGCTTCAATCATCTATCCATAATGTGTGGGCGAGAGATCGAGGGAGTTATTTAGCAGACACATTGAGATATACACCATCCGATTGTTTTGAAACCTTTCCCATGCCTTTATCAAATACAAACTTGAGCGAAACCGGTTCTAAATACCATGAACTTCGACGCCAAGATATGCAGAGACAGCATATAGGATTGACGAAGATATACAATCAGTTCCACGACCAAAAGGAGAAGTCGCTCAATATTGTGAGACTTCGGGAGTTGCATTTGGAAATGGACCAAGCTGTCGCCACTGCCTATGGCTGGTCCGACCTCGATCTCGACCACGGTTTTCACAAAACCACGCAGGGAATCCGCTTTACCATCAGCGAACCTGCTCGGAGAATTGTTCTGGATCGTCTGCTGACGCTGAACCACGAACGGTATGAGGAAGAAGTCAAAGCCGGCCTGTATGAAAAGAAAGCCGCAAAAGGCTCTGGAAAAAGACGGAAAAATAAAGCTTCTTCTGATAAAAAAACAAACCAGTATGAACTTTTTAAGGAATGAAGACATTATGACGATCGATTCACCCCAAGATCAGCACATAACGACAGCAACGCAACAACCAACGGTTGCAGACGCCCCCTCTTTGCCTATCCTGTCTCCACCATCGTCCCATGACATTCGCGACGAATTGACGGACATGGTCATCCGCGACCTTCTTGGCCCTGCCGGAGGCCCCGATGAAGAACTGGACCAGAGAGAATCCCGGGTCCGTGAGCGTTATCTTGTTGGTGTCCTAGCACCCAGAGCTGTCTCCATAGAGGCTGGGGAATTGGATCAGTTGGCATCGGCAGAGCCGGACGACGTGGAAGTGGGAATGACCGACATCCTCGCGCCAACGAAAAATACGATGCTTCCGTCGTCCATGGGCTTGAGCTTCGTCGTCGATCCAGAGGTGACGGCAATTCTCATCAAGACGGAATGGGGGTGCTATGCAAGGGTTCAAAGCGATATCCAGAAGAAGAGGGACGGCAGTCCGGCGACAGCATGGAAGCGGCGACAGATCAACGGACAGCCGCAGTTGATCGCCCTGAAAAACGGACCCATTGGCCCCATCGCGCCCTGCCCCAATCAACCGTTGGTTGTCGTCCATGGACGGATGCGTAAAACGCAGGACGGTTGGATCGTGACGGTTTTCCTCATCAACCAACAGGAAGAGAAAAAGAAACTGAAGGATGAACCTTGGTTGTTCCAACCGAAGATCTCCTTCCTTGATCCCGACGGGAGGCCTATCTTCATCCAACGCCGGAGTCTTTCGACCGACCTCGGCAAACTAGACCCACTGACGCGTGAAGAGATTGAAACACTCGATATGATATACAGGCATCACCTGGAGTTTGCCGTCGGTCACGGTGTGTCGGTTCGTGTCACCCTGCCGGAGGCGAATGCGGAAAAGGCCACTCTCATTGAAACCTCGTTCATTCCCCTAGCGGAGGTGGCACAGCAGGTCCCGCCAACGCCCGAAGACGATGGATTCGCTTCGCTTGCCGGGCTGGTCCGGGACATGAAATCCTTGGCCGAGATGCCGAAGGCGGAGCTGTTGGCCAGTCTGCGGGTTATGGAACGGGCCTACGGTGATTGGATTGTCCGGGAGGCGTCAAAGCTCATCAATCCCACCGAAGGACTCGAAAGGCACCAGGATGCCGTCGGGAAGACGCTGGAGCGTTGCCAGCGCATGCGGGAGCGGATCAAGGATGGGATTGGCGTCATCGAGAACGACAGTCGAGCGGAAGAAGCCTTCCGCTTCGCCAACCAGGCCATGTGGCTGCAACGAATCCGGTCCACCTATGCCCGCAAGGTGCGGAAGAAGGAGATGACGCCGGAAGAAGGCCTGGAGAGTATCGACGTACCCGATAACCGTAGTTGGCGTCTCTTTCAACTTGCCTTCATCCTCCTGAATCTGCCGAGCATAACTGATCTGCACCACCCGGACCGCAGTCACGAAACGGAAGCTGTGGCCGATCTCCTCTGGTTCGCCACGGCGGGCGGAAAGACGGAGGCCTACCTGGGACTGACGGCCTATGTCCTGGCGCTCCGCCGATTGCAGGGGGACATCACCGGAAGGCCGGGTGATCAGGGCGTGGCAGTGCTGATGCGCTACACTCTTCGTCTCCTCACCCTTCAGCAATTTCAACGCGCAGCGGCTTTGCTGTGTGCCTGTGAGGCAATCCGCCGGGAAGATACGGGAAAATGGGGAACCGTCCCCTTCCGTCTCGGTCTCTGGGTAGGAAACAAGACAACACCCAACACGCTGAAACAGGCAGCAGAAGCGCTTCGCCAGATGCGGCTAGGAGGCCCGCCGCCGGCTTTCGGATCGCCCTACCAAATGACCTCCTGTCCGTGGTGCGGCAGGGAAATAAAGCAAAGCAACATCCATGTCTATGAACCACCGGGGGATATCGCCCGCTGCGTAACGTATTGTGGAGACTCCCTCGGGCAGTGCGAATTTTCGGAAGCGCGAGCGCCACGGGAAGGCTTGCCCGTCATGGTGGTGGATGAGGAGATCTACCGCCGACCGCCGTCGCTTTTGATTGCCACGGTGGACAAATTTGCCCAGATGCCCTGGAAGGGAGCGGTGCAAATGCTCTTCGGCCGGGTCAACGCCTTCTGCCCGCGGCATGGATTCCTGTCGCCGGAGATCGATGACGCCCAGTCCCACCCAGCGAAGGGCACTTTGCCAAGAACGGCAAACATTCCGCATGGCCCCCTCCGGCCGCCCGATCTTATCATCCAGGACGAGCTGCACCTGATCAGCGGCCCCTTGGGGTCAATGGTCGGCCTGTATGAAACGGCGGTTGATGAGCTTTGCACCTGGGAGGTGGATGGTCGGAGGGTCCGACCGAAAGTCGTGGCCTCAACGGCGACGGTCCGCCGCGCCCACGATCAAGTAAGGAAACTCTTTCTGCGAAGGCTGGATGTATTTCCACCTAACGGAACCAGCATCGAAGACAACTTCTTCTCCATGCAAAGGTTGCCGGGACCGGATTTTCCGGGGCGGCGTTATCTCGGGATCTGTGCCTTCGGCCGCCGCTATCCGGCCGTTTTGATCCGGGTCTATGTGGCTTTCATGGCAGCAGCGCAGGCACTGTACGACAAATATGATCACATCGCCGACCCTTGGATGACGGCCGTCGGTTACTTCAATTCCATCCGCGAATTGGCCGGTCAGCGAAGATTAATGGAGGATGACATCCGTGCCCGTTTACGCTCTGCGGATCACCGGGGACTTGCCAGGCGCTTGCTTCGACTGGGTGGAGTGGAGGAACTCACCTCGCGTAAGGCGGGAACGGACATCCCGAGGATTCTGGACCGTCTCGAAGCCGTCTTCGACAAGACCCAGGAAGCACAGCGACAGGCGGACCGAAAGGCCGGAAAACCGATTCAGACACCCTACCCCTATGATGCCGTACTGGCGACTAACATGATCTCCGTGGGGGTGGACATCGATCGCCTGGGGCTGATGATCGTGGCCGGGCAACCGAAGAATACCTCCGAGTATATCCAGGCAACCAGCCGGGTCGGGCGATCCGCCCAGGGACCCGGCCTGGTGTGTACGGTCTATAACTGGGCAAGACCCCGCGACATCTCCCATTACGAGACCTTCCATCACTATCACGACACCTTCTATAAGCACGTGGAAGCCCTTTCAGTGACGCCCTTTGCGCCACGCGCCTTGGATCGCGGCCTGTCCGGTGTTCTGGTCAGCCTGATGCGCCTGTGGGACGACCGCCTCAATGCGAACAAGAAGGCTGGGGAACTTCAGGACACTGAGCCTCTGATGCCGGAGGTTTTCCAGCGGATCATACATCGAGCGGTAATGGCGACGGATAACGTTCCGACGGGAACAATGGTGAAGCAGATGCTGATCAATCGGCGCGAATTCTGGCTGAACCGGGTCCACAATGCGACGGACCATCGCATCGGATATGACAAAGAAGGCCATGCGGTGGTCGAGCTGCTGAAGATGCCGGAGCCGACGCAATGGCAGCTATTTACCTGCCTGAACTCCCTGCGGGATGTGGAGGGGACGGTCAAACTGATCTACAACCCCAATCCAGCGGGACTGAGAACAGAGAGGGAACCGCAATGATGAGGAGATGATACACGACGATGAATGAACTTGGAAAAATAAGGCCGAGCCAGCTCATATTTTCTTTCGGGGTTGGCGCCCTGTTGGACTTGCCGAACATGTCAGCCCTGGTCATGGGGCTGGACGACTGGGACACCACCTACTGCCGAGAAATAATGGAAGAAAGGCTTCTGGCAGCCTTGCAGCGGCGCGTGGGCGACCAACTTGTCCGCTTGTATCTGCCGCCGATCTCCTCCGAGGACATGCTGCCCAACCCGGCCACACCCGCGGTAGGAGTGCCGGTAACCCCCTTTCCGCGATGGCTGCGCTGCCCAATGTGCCACACCCTTGCTACGGTGGATTCGGGGGTTTTCCAACTGCAACAAGACCGTTACCGACCTGAACGGACGAAATTCGTTCACACGGGCTGCACCAAGGCAGACAATCCCCCGGCCCTGACCGTCCGCTTTCTCCTGGCCTGCCGGGAGGGTCACCTGACGGACTTTCCCTGGATCGAATACGTTCATGCGGGGGTAACTCCCTGCAAACCGGCCCGCCTGACAATGGAGGAACAGGGTGTCTCGGAGGATGCCTCTGACGTTTGGGTGAAATGTCTGGAATGCGGAAGACCGCGGAATATGGGAGAAGCCTTCGATCGAGATAAATTTGGGCCGTTTCATTGTCCTGGTCATCATCCACACCTGAGAACAATTGATCAGCAGGAATGCTCGGAAGAAGCCCGGCCGATTCTTTTGGGGGCATCCAATGCATGGTTTCCTCTGGTCATGTCCGCCCTGTCCATTCCCCGGGCCACGGATAGGCTGATGCGCCTTGTCGAGGAACGATGGCCCGATCTTAGAGATGTATCTTCTTTAGACGTTACCCGGTACGCGACAGCCCCGTCAAGGATGCCCGTTTTTGCGGGATTCACGGCGGAACAGATCTGGGAGACCATCCAGGCGAAACGCCAAAGGGATAGTCAGCCCGCCGGAAGCGAAGAAGAAGACCTCAAGACACCGGAATGGGAGGTCCTCTCCCGGGCCGAACCAGCCTCGCAGACGCCGGATCTAAGCCTGCGGTTAGTGGACCCTCCCATGGGATTTGAACAGTATTTTGAAGGCACGGTGATCGTGGAGCGGATACGGGAAGTCCGGGCTCTGATGGGCTTCACGCGGATCGAATCGAATGGCGATTTTGCGGAAGCGGAAATGTCCGATGAAAGGAGGCAAACGCCTCTTTCCCGCCAAAACCCGACGTGGCTACCTGCGTCGGAGGTCCGCGGGGAAGGCCTCTTCATCCGCCTGAAGGAGGAGGTTCTGACTGCCTGGGAAGGAAAACCCAGGGTGCGAGACCTGGAATGCAAATTTCACGAATCCCATCGCCACTGGCGGCAGTTGAGAAGAATTGAATCCAATCATGAAGGTTTTCCTGGCATCCGCTACATCTTACTCCATTCCCTGGCACATGCCCTCATGAGGCAGATCGCTATGGATTGCGGCTATACGGCTGCTAGCATCCGAGAGCGTCTGTACTGTAAAAAGCCAGACAATGCAAATGGTCCCATGGCGGGGATGTTGATCTACACCGCCGCATCGGATAGCGAGGGGACCCTGGGCGGGCTGATCACGCTGGGCGAACCCATCTCTTTGGGCCGGCATCTCCAGCAGGCCCTGGAAACTTTGCGGCTGTGTGCCTCGGACCCCCTCTGTGCCGAACAGCGTCCCTCGACGGACGGGCGGGGAATCCACGCTGCCTGCTGTCACGCCTGCCTTTTCTCGCCAGAAACGTCCTGCGAGCGTGGAAACCGTTATCTTGACAGAGGCACTTTGATTGCCACGTTTGCCGAAAGGGAAACAGAATTCTTTGACCTACGATGATCAACGACTCCGACAAGACAGGATTTTTTGACTTGGCGTTGGAACTTTGCCGCCGCGCTCAGGCGGATTACTTGTGGAAGGTTTCCATGGGACTGAAGGGTTTGGGTGACGGGGCTTCTGTTGACGATTTATTCTGTCAAATTCCGCCGACGGTCAACCGCGATCTCCATTACCTCCTGCAAAGTTTCATCCAACTGGCTCGGCATACCATGTCATGGAAGGAGATCGGCTGGTGCCTGGAAACGGCCGCCTATTTTCATGCGAAGTATCTCTCATCGCAGAGTACGGAGGTGGTCTGGACCGGACCGGGAACAGGCGTCGTCTCGATCCGGCGTATTGATCAGGTTTTATATGACCTGATCTTCAATGCGAAGCGAGACATTCTCTTGCTAACCTTCGCGGCGGCGAAAATTGAACGGCTGAAAAAAGCATTGGTGGAAGCATCCAATCGGAGCGTCAAGATCCGGCTCGTGCTGGAATTTGATGACGAATCGGAGGGTCAACTATCGAAAAGCGCCTTGGATGCCTTCAGCGGTAGCATTGAACGCAAGGCTGAGATTTATTACTGGCCCATCGAAAAGCGAGAACGCAATGTTTACGGAAGACCGGGCAAGCTGCATGCCAAGTGCGCCATCGTAGATGATGCGGCACTCATCTCAAGCGCCAACCTGACGGATGATGCTTTCAATCGCAACATCGAACTGGGCGTCCTCATCCAGAGAGGCCCTATTCCGGACCTAATCCAGAAACACATCCAGTTTCTCATCCAGAGCAGGGTGTTAGAGAAATGGGGAAAGAATGATGTGGTCAAGTGATGTTGGGGCACTCTAAATCAGGGCTGAATGATATTATTTTAAGGTTTCTGTTCAATGCATCATAAAGTCATTTTCATTGCTGTCGCCATATGTTGAATTGAAGAGATAAAAATATTGAATTCGCAAGACTGGAATACTGACCGACCCTTATGGCAGGACAAATCAAAGCCACGCCCTCTGGGTGCAAATGTTTACTAAAAGCGACCGCTATTTCTTTTAATTTATGCATTGAAGGTTAAATCAATGAAACAGCAACTTACGCCTACCATTGATAATCTCCACCTAGAATGTGTGCTTATGCAAGCTTGGAAAAAAACGTCAACATATTTACGCACTCATAGTTGGTACGCAGACACTCTGGGGATTGATTGTGAGTCACTTCGATTACCTCAGTTTATAGGTGATATTCAAGAGAGATTGCAAGATCCTGAGAAATGGGTATCTAAGCCTCTTGAACTAGTGCCTGCACCAAAAAACCAGCGATGGATTTATCAAAATGAGAACTGGGCACCGGATGAAAAAAAGATTGATCTAAAACTCCGCCCTCTTGCACATTTAAACTTGATTGATCAAGTAGTTGCAACTGCAATAATGCTCTGTCTGGCTGACCGAGTAGAAACGGCCATGGGAGATCCACGTCTTCGGGTCGACAAAGCGGAGAATCGCTCAAAAGTAATAGCTTACGGTCATAGACTCTTTTGTGTTTCAGACAATAAGAAACTCTATCACCCGTGGGGAAGTAGTAAATTATATCGTCAGTATTTCAAGGATTACCAGACATTTCTTCAAAGACCTAAAATAGTTGAAAAATATATTACTGAACCTAAAGGTAAAAACACAGAATTTGAAGTGGCTGTCATACAAAGTGATCTTTCAAAGTTCTATGACCGCGTTCGACCGGAACTTTTGCAGCAAAAACTATGCAAATTTCAGAAAGCCCCTAATGAGGGTGCATTCTTTTGGCTTGCTAGCCGTGTTTTAAATTGGCAATGGCAAGACAAAGGCCGTGCATATCGTTACGCCAAGGACCACGATATTGATAGATTTGATTTGGTGGCTTTGCCTCAAGGGTTGGTGGCAGCAGGTTTTTTCGCAAATGTTGTTCTGTCTGATTTTGACACCGCACTCCGAGCGGCATTAGGTAAAAGATTGCCTCATAGCGAACTGATTCTTGAGGATATCTGCTACTATGTTGACGATTTTCGCATCGTAATGAGGGTACCCAAAGGCACACTGGAAGATGATATAAAATCTCAAACTGTCAAATGGTTGCAAAGTCTTTTAGAAATACATAGTCCTGGCTTGATAATTTCAACAGGAAAGACGGAGGTTACTGTAGAGGGGAGAGAAAAGCGCTTTTTGGTTATGCAATCCAAAGAAGCAAATCGCATACAAAGTCAAGTCTCTAACACTTTTGACATGCTACATGGAACAGAATTGATTGGGGCCATTGAAGGATTTTTCCATATTCAAAAACGGTATTCAACTGACCTAAACAAGGATAGAAATGAGGACTCGGGCTTGTTGGTTGGCATTCCAGACATGCGGGATGACACCGCTGCTCGTTTTGCCGCTGGGAAGTTCCGTAGAACATTTCGCTCTCTACGACCGCTCTTAGCTGATGAAAAGGAACCGAGAACGGAGGAACTAACCGAAGGAGTTGAATCTGAGATTGAGGATGACGAGTCAGTACTTCCCCAACAGCTCGTACTTACAAAGGCTCAACTTGATGAAAGGGCAAAGTTTTTCTCTGCACTTTTGATAGAAGATTGGGTTAGGAATCCCGGTAATGTTCGGCTACTCCGCATTGCTTTAGATCTGTATCCGGATTGCAACTATCTCGAACAAGTATTGAAAATCTTACGTCCAGCATGGTCATCAAATTCTTTTAAGGGGGCCCGACGCGAAGTCCGAATCTACTGTCTTGCAGAATTATTTCGTGCAGGAGCAACGGAAACGGGATTTGTTCAAGAAGATGAATGTCTACCGGCAAGCATATCAATTGATAAATATCATAAAAAGCTGATTAATGAAGCACAGGAACTAATAACAGCTTATCTGGGCACAAAAAATCCTGGGGCTCGGTTTCCTTGGTATTTAATGCAACAGGTTTTCCTGTATCTTTCTGCACGAAATGCTTTTCCGAAACAATTTGCTGATTATAAAGCCAGAGGCGGAAAGATTTTATCTCATTATTGGAAGCTTGCTAAGTTCATATCTGGTGAAATTCCTGAAATCCTTGAGCAGCGTGCAATCTTTCTTGTGATTGCCAAGAGCGCTTATGGCATTTTGGGTTTTGATTTTCTAAGATCAATGACAAGGCTCTCAGATAAATATCTCGTTGCGGTTGATAGGATATCACCAAACGTGGCTAGGGATCTTTGGCTGCATTTTCGTGGAAATGCCAGCGGAAAACTGACGCATACTGCTCAAAGGTTGGGGATAGAAAACGATAGAAATCTATTGAACGAAATTACACTCGCTGATGTTTCTGAGCAGATAATTAACCCGTTTTATGAAGAAGAAAATCTCCTGGAATTATCATCTTGGCTCCTTTCAAATCCTGAACTTTTCAAGAATACGGTGACCCCTTGGAATATAAAATGTGATGTTACGACAGCTGATGGATATGAGTTCGGCAAAATCAAACCTGAGAGCTTTGATTTCATAAGGACAGGTGCCAAAGCATCTTATCTTTTTAAGCCACCAGATTGGTGTGAGACTTCTGAAGAAAGACAAAAAAACCAGATCGGTCTTTTACTTAGATATGTACTTCGCGGATCAACAGACTTTTTTAATAACGTCAATCTAAGAAATAAATCCAATCAGTTAAGATACCAGAGACCTACTTCTCATTGGGAGCAAAAAAAATATGCAAGTTTTCAAGGTAGAAATGCTTTCGGCCCTCCGTGGTTACCCCTCTCTTCTTTTACAGAAACAATTTTATTTGAGCTGCTTAGGTGGCCAGGATCAGGTATTCTGAAACCGCAGATATCAATCGATGATTTGTCGAAATACATCAAAGACCGCTTAGTTTATCTCCGTAGTCAACGAGGTAAGGTCGCGTCAGTCACATTTATGGAACAGAAGGCCTGTTACCCGAACAATGAACCAAAACAGCCTTGGGAGCGCCCTCTGCGCATTGGGATTGTTCAATCAATTATTCCAACTGCAGATGATTACGGAGAGAATATAAACGATCCTGAGTTATTAAGCGATGCATCCTTTCGAACACGGCAGCGGGCACATTTAGCTTCAATCATGGAGGCTGTTGCCCAAATGCTGCGTGTGCGTGATACACATCGACGGCAGACACGTGGTGACGGAATAGTGCTCGACTTACTTCTCTTTCCAGAATTGGCAATCCATCCAAATGATATTGATCCACTAATCCTTCCCTTTGTCCGGAAAAATAAGTGCATCGTATTATTTGGTCAAGTCTACCATCCGAGAGATTTTAATACGGATTCTCCACTCATTAATAGTTGCCTCTGGATGATTCCAGAATGGAACGAAGGCTTAGGCTTCCAAGTTCGTCGAATAGAACAGGGGAAAAAAAACCTAACTGACCAAGAAAGGATTTTTTCACCGGCACCGATTGGATTCAGACCAGCACAATGGCTGATTCAGTATAAATGGCATAGCAATGAAGAACAGAACAGGCCTTTAATTCTCTCCGCATCAGTCTGCTACGACGCTACTGACTTAAAACTTGCAGCAGATCTTCGCTCGAGAAGTGATATTTATATCATCTGCGCGTTAAACCAAGATGTGGAAACCTTTGATCGTATGTCAGGAGGGCTTCATTACCACATGTTCCAAGGTGTTATTGTTGTTAATAATGGCCAGTATAGTGGAAGCAGCTTTTATATGCCGTTTAGACAGCAATTTCACAGGCAAGTATTCCATATACATGGTCAGCCGCAAGTTTCAATCGCTTTTGCTGAGGTTTCTCCTCGAAAAATAATTGATAGGCCAAATAATCGTGAAGCCGATCTACCAAAAGGAATATGGAAGACACCACCAGCGAATTAAAATAGTAAACAAAAGTTATAAGTCACAACCTGTTAATATATCAATTAAATCTCGTTAGCGTAAACACTTCGGACTTCGTCTGGCTGGATACAGAGATAATCAAGGGTCTGCCGTTGGGTGCTGTGGTTGAAGCAGACCATGAGCTCCGGGAGCCCCACCCCGAATCGGACCCGCTGCTGATAACCAAAGGTCTTTCGTAAGGTGTGAGCCCCATAATTCCCCTTCAGATTGATGGTCCTGCACCAGGACTTGACCAGGCGGTTTACCGATGGAACCGTCAGGGTTCCCCGCTCGCCCTGGAAGATCGGCGTGTCGTCGTCGAAGCTTCTTGAAGCGAGGAGCCTGGTCAATGCTTCCACGGAGGCCTTGTTCAGCGTGATACGCCGCGTCTTGCCGGTTTTCTGCTCCTTGAGCTCGATCTCGTCCATGGGCTTTAAGCCTCTGACCTGGCCGGCCGTGATCCGCAGTAAATCGGATGCCCGGAGATTTGTGTTAATGCCAAGCGTAAACAGGGCCGAATACATCGGGTTTCCATCCAGTAGTTTTTTGGTCGCCCGGATATCCTTTACATCGCGGATCGGCTCAACCTTGATCCGGGACCCTTTCTTCGGATGATTTATGTTCTCCCCCCTTTTCATGTGGATCCCTCCTTTATAAGGTTAACTACATAGCATATAATGATGTAATTTTAACCAATAATCAAGGAGATTTTTTTAGAGAATTGGGGGAAGTGATCTATCTATACGAATACAGGGGATAATCAGTTAAAGTCGATCCGTTAACTTTCTGCCAATAATTAACGAATCACTCGCTTATCGAATCGTCCACTGGTCCATAACACAGGAAACGGGAGGGGTGACGGAAGAAAACATCAGAGAATAAAGGCCCGGAAAAGAGGCCGGAGCCGGGACTCCTACCGAGACCCTTCCCGCGGCGGAAAAACTCAAGGAAGGCGGCAAAATGCCGGCTGACCGTGGCCTTTCGAGCAGAAAAACGACGACCAACAAAGGTAATGAGAAAGCCTCTGCCGAAGGACTTCATAGAGAGGCCGCAGAAGTTAAATCGTCGGGCAATGATAGCAAGAGAGCTTGCAAGTGGGCAGCTTCGGGCTTTTCTCCGGTCCCTGTAAATTCAGGACCCTCGATTAATACCGGATCGACCAGCAGATCGAAAAAAAGACGAAGGATAACATCGAGGCTATCCACTGCATGCTTTTTTTGGGCAGCACGTTCATTAAAGTGGCACTTGGGAAGGACCTTGGACGATCACCTGCTGTGCGACGGAAAGCGAAGCGACGCCCTCATGGTTCTCTATGATTTTGAAAGCCCCGGTGCCAGCGAGCGTCAGAATACAAGCATGATGAACACTGAGAACAGCGTCTTGTAGGCCCTGATCATCCTCAAGCCTGCTTACGACGAGGCCCATCTCCTTGCAGCGAGTTGGCGAGATGTGGCGTGCGTGGGACTTCGTGAGGGCGTGATCACCAAGTTCGGTGACGATCCGGGCCGCCTTCGCATCGCGGTCTGGGTCGTTTTTCAACATGCCGGTGACGAGCCACTCACGTGCCATTTCATTCGACCACTGGATCGCCTTCTCGCACTCGCCGATCAGGGTTGGGGAGTACTTGGCAATGATGGGCTGCCAAACGAACACCCGACTTTTGTCGGCCTTGATCTCGGCGTGGGCTCGATTGAACTCCTCCACGACACCATGGGCCGCCATCCCACCAAACTGAGGATCGATGGGTCCGAGGCTGGAGTGTTTTCCCATGAGAATCTCTCTGCCGGCGCAGGCGATCATCGTTCCCGCCGACATGGCCAGCTCAGGGACTATTGCGCGGATGTCGTCGTCGAACATGGCCCGTAGGTACACGACGAGCGACTCGGTGGCAGCCGTTTCGCCACCCGGAGTGTGGAGGATCAGGTCGAGCCCCTTAGTACGGTCGAGCCCGTGGATAACGGTCATGAACCCGTTCTTGTCGGCGTCGGTGACCTGCGTTCCCGGGATCTTGGGCTTCTGGAGCCACCCCGAGTAGTAGATGATGACGTTCCGACCGGTCTTCTCCGCGAGCGCCTTCAACCGTTCCCGACGGACAACATCGAACGTGCTGCCACGTGCCTTTATCTCGTTCAGTAGGCTATGCCAAGTTGGCATCGGTCTTCCTCTCCAAGGGCGTTGTGGTCGTCTCGATGCGGATGAATATCTGCTCGCCTTGTGTGGGTTCAGCCTCGACCTCTGGTTCGGGCACCTGCGGTCGACCCCAAGTCGTCTCGGACAGGCCTATCTCCCGGAAGACCTTCTCGATCTCTTCAATCGTTCGCGTCTTCATGTTATCTCCTCTGTCTGCCCAACAATTAAAACACGTAATGCGCTTTTCCTTGAAATTTATGAGACAATCCGTACCATACTGCGTCAATTTTTTAAAAGGATTTAGAGTTTTTGTCAAATTATTAATGAATGTTTAGCAATCGCTTTTATTATCAGGTAACGCATATTTCATATATAGGGAAATCGATGCCGACGGGCCAACTCCCCGTATTTTTGAAGAAAAGCCGCTCGCCGAATAGATTTCCTTAATGATTTCTCACATCATGACGACCTTGAGGTTCTCGCTTACATCCCCTGACGTCACAATCTGGCCGAGTCCGCTGGATCCGGTCCTGTCGATTTCCGCATTCAGGACCGTGATCGTTTTGCCGTATTGGGTCCCGCTGCCTTTCTAATGATAGGCCAGCGAGAAAAGGGAAATTATGAATACGATAAAGGAAATGAATGTGATACAACAAAGGCCTTGAAATAGCTGTTTCTCGTTCATAGTAACCTCACTCTGTTCTCGATAATGTTAGTATTCCAGTAATCCCATATTCTGGTCCATGCTGCCATGTCCCGGCCGACGAGTAGTCGGTCGAAACATATGACAGACGACCACGACTTTAGCTTAAGTTTCCGGGCTCATATTTTTCATCTCACTTCGGGACAGGGGTAAGGTAGGGGCGGCGGGAGATCGTTCAAATTCGCCGTCCGATATTGGGATAAAACTGCCTTTGGACGGGTATATGGATCGCATCCATTCATGACTTGCTCCCTTCTTTCCTGTCATGGCCGGATTCGACCCCATTCGGTAGGGGTAGCAGAGGCAATCCGTCGTTCCGCAATCTCGGACAAGATCGCTATACCCTCCCATGCAGTTGAGACAGAATTTCCGGAATATTTTCACGGATGGCCGTCCCTTGCCCTTACGGTATTGATAAAAGGGGCAGACATGATATTGGGGATCGTTCGCATCACAGCATTCTGGTGAGACTCCCCCGGTGCATTGGAGGCAGTGCGCCCGAACTGTCATTAGCGGGGTAAGATGCTTAATGCCGGCTTCCTTATTTACTTTCACATTTTTCATAAGCCACCGTTCTCCTGTTATATTTTATGATTTTTTACCTGTTTGTGTGAACGCGAGGTCCTGAAAATTGGAGTTTGCATCGGCTATTTCTTGCAGTAGCTCCTTAAACACCGCGACTTTGACATCGCTGGTCAGATCAACTTGCCGCCGCTCGCCGGGCGACCAATTCTCAAATTTTTGATAGGCCAGCTTGCATGCCGCCGGGTCGCCCTCGATGGCCCTCTTGATGAGCCCCTGGTCGATCCGGGCCAGGTTAGTCGCATACTGCTGGCGGCGCAAATTGAGGGCCTCGCTTTCTATTTGGCTAAGCTGGGATGGTGTGAACAGGTCGTAAACTCGAGGGCTGTGCGCATACCCCAGAATTTCCACAGAGTATTTGCTCCGGGGGATCAGGTCATGTTCAGGATTTGACAAGTATTGAAATAGTTTATCGCGTGCCCGTGTTATAGCTCGCTGTTTTCTTACGCTGATGGTACGTCCTGCCATGTCGTATTCCTCCTCAAACGTTACTGCCAACACGCTCTTTTTGATTGCAGCGTTTGGGGTCTGAATATTTCCGTTTACCTTATTCCTGTTGAATCGCGATCCGCTCCATGCACTCGATCACCTCATCGAATCCCACGGAAAGCCACTCCTGGACGGATCCGCCCCTCTGGTGATAATCTCCGGGATCCTTGCCATCCGGCACCGGCCACCGGACCACCTTTTCCGGGTAGTTTCCCCGCCACCATTGCCAGGCTTCCTTCCCGCCTGCTTCATCGAAATCCAGGGCGACAAGAATGATGTCCATTTCCTCAAGTAATCTCGCCGTCGCGTCGTCCGGCCGGGCTTGTGCCGACCCAAGGGCAAAAACATTCATCATGCCTCGGGTCTCCTGGTGCAGCAGAAGGCCGTCCAACTCGGATTCAACAACCACAGCCAGGCGCATTTCCGTCGTCCAGAGCATCGGCCCCATAAACGACCCGGAGACCACGACGAAGCGGGGCTCACCTTCCGGTCGGCGGATGCGCAGTCGAACCACCCGCCCGTCACGAATCATGGGGATCACTAGGCCAGAGGGAATCCAAATCTGCCTTGGCCGGCCATCGTCGCGATGCTCCTCAGGTAAACCCCAGGTTAATCGTTGCTCGTAAATATCCGCAGGGTTCCAGCCTAATTTGGCTACTTTTGCCGTCTCCTCTGTGATCCCCCGGCCCGTCAAGAACGGCATGGCTACGGGGAGTCGCTTTCGGGAGTCCTCCACGAATCGCCCGGCCTGTTCCGTCCAGGCCTCCGGCGGTATGGCCGCCTTTCGTGGTTCCGGCCGGCGGGGTTCCCGGCGCCCTGTTTCCTGGTCCATGTCTTTGTCGGCCAACCGTGCCGCCTCTTGAAACGACAAACCCCGTTTATCCCTGAGGTACTGAATTGCGTCCCCCTTTCGGCCGCATTGACGGCACCAATAGCGTCCGGATTCCGGCCAGATTCGGAAACGATCCCGACCCCCGCACCACGGACAAGGGGAGGCGTATTCCCCCCCGTTCGTGCCAGCGGCCCGTCGTGCGGTGATTCCATCTTGAGTTAGCAGGTCAACGATGTTCATTTTTATTGCCCGTCAAAAAAGTGTTGTCAAAAACGTAGTCACCTAAAAAACGGCTTTAACGCAATGTTATTATTAGCGATACTCCGTTTCCTTGTAATAGGGGGGGTAAAAATAACCCCCCCCTTAAAAGAGAATGGCGAATCATAAATGATTTCATAAGTTTAACCCCGATTTTGGGATGACTACAAAAATGACTACACCCTTCATTCTGCCAAGTGCCATTTTTTATCATGGAGAATGATTTCCTTCGCGCCAGCCAGGTTTTTTATTGCCCGCTCGTAAATCCAAAGGCCGTAACGCCGATAATTGATAGCGTTTTTAATTTCCCGTTCCGCCTTTGCTCCGCCGGCCAGGATTCGCCGGATTCGTTCCTCCACCTTCGCCAGGAGGGAATCGGCGTCAATCGGGTCGTGAAATGTTCTAACTGTTAATTGCCAATCACAAAGGCGGATTACCCGGGAAACGATTTCGTCGGTGACGCCGCCGGCCTTTTCGTTCATGGCCAGGAGTAGCATTAGTCGCATGGCGTAAGTGTCAAGCCGTTTCGCATATAGGCTCTGTGGAAGCCCCAGGTACCACCGCTCGAAACGGCATAGCGCGGCCGGCTCGATGTCAAGAACGGGGTGTTCCGTGGCATGAAAAAGGATTTCCCCGATTTCCCGACGGAGGGTGTATTTTTCCGCTTCGGGAATCCGGGAGGGGAAAGCGAACCGTCGGTGTCCCCGGCCGGTGACAATGAACAACCTATTCACGAAACCGATTCCCTGAAAATGGGAATCCATGATTGATTCGAATGTCTGCACGGTGGAGGCGGCCAAAATCGAAACGTGAGCGTTTTTAATGTCAATGGAGTGATTTTTCGTGTGATTTGAAAACGAAGTGGATTCAAAAAGCGTGTTCACGGCGCTCAATAAGATGGAGGATTCAACCCGGCATTTCGAAACGAACGTCCTAAATTCATCAAATAACAGTAAGCATGAAGGCCGTTCTTTTTCGTTTAACATCCTTTGAAGGCCTTCGGCGCTCCCAATTCCGTGAACCACCGGAAACCCCGTTAGGCTTTCCTCAAATAAATCCACCGTGGCCGTCATAGCCGTTGATTTCCTGTCGTCGGCGGATTCTCCAAGGATTAGCACGTAAAGGCGGGGAGAGATTTTTAATTCGGAGTTTAAGCGCACCCGGCCGGCCAGGATTGAACCGAGGCACGTCAGGTAGGAGAAAAAGAAAAATTGTGGCGGCGGCTCAAGATGATTCGAGTAGATTTCCGCGAACCGGCCGGCGGCGCCGGACATGATCCCGCCGGGGAAGGCGAGAGGGTCAGGCTTTTCGCCCTGACAGAATCGTAACCGCTCATCTTCGCGTCGGTTCTGAACCTTTTTCCGGATTTCCTCGGCTGTTTCGCCCATCCGTTACTCCCTGGAATCCACCGTTAAGACTGGGCAAGAGAAATAAAACGTTTGGGTGTCCCCAGGGCGGTAGTACACCCTGGCCCCCACCTTGAAATACTTCGGCCCCCTCGTTTGCGAGCGCCAGTTTCGCAAGGTTCCTACGGGCGTTCCAAAGAGCGCCGACACCTCGAGCTCGGTCCAAGCAAGCTTCTTGTCGACCGGGAGACTCACGACCTTTTTTGGGGCATTTAGCTTTGCTTTTTCCATCTCTATCTATTCACCTCCAATACCTTGATGCCTCCAAGTTAAACGTTTCTTCATTGCTTGTCAAGAATAATCTACAGAAATAACAATAACTTATGTGTAATTACAAGGGGTGCTATTTGCCGTAAATATTATGATATTATGATGGCACAACTTGGACAAAAAAAGAGGAGGCGGACAGCCTCCTCTGGTGGAATGTATTTGTGTTCCGGTTACTTAACGGGCTTCGTGCAGGGGAAACGGCCTCGGATGGCCCACTCGATGATGTTCTTGGCCCGGGCCAGGTCTTTGTAAGCCTTCTCACGGTTCCTTTCCTGGTTTCCCGTATACTCCTCTGGAAATCTTTTCGGTGCCTTCAGATGCCACGTTCGTGGATATTTTTGCTTCAGATCCCATACGGCCAGGTACCTTTTCACTACTCCGAAGTCGACCCTTTTTTCCGTGATGCCGAAATATCCATGGAGCGGATCGGTTTCCATGGCCAAGGCGATATGCTTCCGCCTCTTGGTAACGCACTTTTCGAAAAACCGTGAGATATCTTTCCTATTGAGGGAGGGATTTATCGAAATGTTCAAGCGCCCTTCCGGTGCCCGTGTGTTTGGTTTAAGTTCTAAGATTGGTATCTCGCTGAGGCCTTTATCTTGGTACATTGAAAATGCAATCTGATAACGGTGCCATGCTTCCCAAAAAGAGAGCTTATTTATATTGCCATAAATTGCATGGCATACATGGTAATATTCTTGCCGCTCCAACCATTCTTTAATTTCGGACACGATGCTGTGCTTCATATCGTCTGTATCGTTATGGTTACAATATTCCCGGAAACCTTCATGTCGAAGAAGGACACGCCACCGAAGACGAAAAGTATTCCTGTCGGTGGGAAAATTTAAAGGACGGGCGAAGGTTCCGGCTTCGCCTTTCTCTATTAACATCTCTTTGCCTTGAATCGTTAGAAGGGATGTATGGGTCCCAGCAATATTCCGAACTTTCTCCCATGAGGCACATTTACCAAGTGAAGCGGATACGTCGACTAAAAATAACGCGGTGTTTGGATAATTGGGAATTATCTTGGATTCTGCTTCAACAACGGCGCCAGCGGCCTGAAGATCTTCGATGACCTGCTTCCTTTTTCGTTCCATTGATTTCGCATCATCCGCAGTAATCTGAAATTTCATTGTCCTTGCCACGCTATTTTTCCTCCTTCACCGTACTGATGGAGACGACGTTCTCCGTAGCCGATTTAAATATCCCCTCGACAGCGCCGGTGGCCCGGCGGCGATCCTCACCACTCAAGTGAGAGTATCGTTGAAGCATGGCTAAACTTTTATGTCCGGAGAGGTCCATGACGGTGCGGAGAGGTGTTCCTGAGAGGACGGCCCAGGAGATCCAGGTGTGCCTCAAGGTATGAAACGTAACCCGGTCCCTGGAGGAGGCGCCTTTATTGAACCCCAGGCGCTCCACCGCCCTGTCAAAAGCATTGGAAATGGCCTTAATTTTTCCGCCGGTCTTGCTCGTGAAAATATGGTTGGACGGGTTCGTCGGCATCCTGGCCCGGAAGATCTCCTGGAGGGTGTCAGGTGCCGGTACATGACGAGACGTTCCGTTTTTCGTGTCGGTGAATGAAACGATCCCCTCGGGGAGGTTCACGTCCCGGCCCGTGAGACCGAACACTTCGCCGGCCCGGGCGCCGGTGAGGAGGGAGACGAGGACGATGTCGTGTAATACGGGAGCTTTCAACTCCTCGTGGTCTTTGGTCCACGGGTTTTTCTTGAGTTCGTCCAGAAGTAGGTGAGCCTCCTCCGCCGTGAGGTACCTCGTGCGCTCGTTTTGAACCTTCGGCATCTTCACCGCTTTGACGGGTGAGTCTCCGACGTACAGCCCCCACTCTCGGGCCTTCGTGTAGATGGAGCCGATGAGACGGAGAATGAGGCGTGCGGTTTGTGGAGCGTATTCTTTTTTTTGGAGATCCATTTTAAGACGTTCCAGGTCGAACGTGGAGATTTCGTTCATGCGCTTTTTTTCGAACCGATCTTTCAAATGGAGGCGGTAACGGTTCTCGTCCTGGACGTAGCTTTTCTTGTTATGCAGGGACCACTCAAGATAACGGGTAGAAACGTCTCCGAACGTCGGGACAGCGGCCTTTTCCTGCGGCAACTCCTCGCTGTGGCGCATGGTCCGGATTCTTTCCGAACGGATGTCCTCTGCCAACTTTTCAGAGTAGCCCTCGGATTTCCACCCTACTTTTTCCCACAGGAGTTTCCTGTCTTTCTTGTAGCAGATGTCGTAACAGACATCGGGTTCCCCCTGGTACATGGTCTCCGTTGATCTCCGGATGAAAACTCCTTTCGTCTTTCTCGGTGCCTTTTCCCGGTACATGCTTTCCTCCTCTTAGCTAACCTATAGCTAACCTGAAGCGTAAAAAAGGGTGAATTACCGTTAAGACCAAGTATTTTCAACAGCACAACAATACCTTGTAAACACCTTAAATATTAAGTGTAATTAAGTCAAGTGATTTTTAGTTAAAGGATGGAGAAATGGTATAAAATGGACTACGAATCCAAAAGTCGGAGGTTCAAATCCTCCTGGGCGTACCAAGAAAACAGAGGGTTGCGGGGATTCCGTGGCCCTCTTTTTTTGCTTCAGCTCCCACATAGCTCCCCAACCCGAAAAAATTATTTTATCTCACCTTCTTTTAACGTTCTCACCCTTTTGCCGTTGACCAGCATCTTATCCCCATTCTGTTTCATGCCGTAATAAGCTCCTTCGGTGCGGATGTCTTTTCCCCGCGAATCATGAATTCCGTTTGCATGGGGCAGGGCAAGGTTCTCAAAAAAACGGCTGCCGAGCGCATTGCTCAGTGGAGCGGCATATAGAATACATCAATCAAGGCCCCTTTATTTTCGTAATTTTTTTAAATTCTTAACCGAATATTCAATCCCAGAATCGGCGCTGTACTGTAATCGAGTGAACGAATGTCATTGCCGTTGGCATCCTGGAGTTTCATCTCCCCTCTGAAGTCTGCTCCGCCATAGAGATCAATGTGAATCATCGATCCCAGTTTCCCGGTAATTCGTGCATAAACCGGCCAACCCCTGTTTTCTCCAATGCCTCCTCGTGTGGGGCCGTTTTGATCCAGACGGAATCTCAAGGATTTATATCCTCCACCGATGGCAGCTTCCAGGTTATCAGCGAATTTGTATGAGAGTTCAAGGCCGGCCGGTCCGATCAAGCCGAGTGTAGAACCATTACCCAGGCGAAGCCGATCACTAATTTTCCAGGATAATATCAAAGAAGGAAATATCTTGGTCTCATGAAACCGGGAAAGGACACCGGCCCCGAAACCAATTGAAAATTCCCGGTTGACCCGATACATAGCCGTAATTATGCCGCCGTACATCAGCGAATCGTCGAACTGCGCCCCTGTTTCTCCTGCATACTGGACAACCGGTCCGGCGTCTATGTTCCATTTTTGAGTCAATGTGTATCGCAGTCTCATTGAAAGTCCGATTCGGTCGATCTGACTCCAGGGGTCAGTGATAAGAAACGCGTTACTGTCGGAAAAATTGTATTCTTCCCGGTCATAACTGAGGCTGGTCGTAAGCTCGAGTCCGTCAGTCAGCGGTATTGCACCGCCCACACCAGCCCCGTAATGAGTGATTGACACGTCGCCACCGCCATCTATATTTGACCTGAACTGGTGTGCTGAAGATGCCGATGCTGAAACCCTGGATTTGTCGGAGATTCTCGAAAGGCTCGACTCCTGGCCGAAGAGATTTACTGGAATCAGCAGAAAAATAATCAGGAACAGCCCTCCGACTTTTTTGATAATCCTGCCGTCCTTCACACCAGGAGACATTATCAATCCATCCATGCGCCGAACCTCCATATTTTTATGTTATTGATCTGCATAGGGATCCTGTATCAATTAAAGCTTAAAATCTTTTCAAAGCGGTCCACCTCTACTTTACCGAAAATGCGACAGGGAATAGGTGGATTCCTGTCGCCCATGAATCCAGCCAGTTCTTTCACAAGTGCGGCATACCCTGATATTTTCAGCAGCCACCCCAGCCTTTGCGCACAGACCAGAGTTCCCTCCGCCTTTACGGCACCAATGAGCTTCGCCGTATCCATGGATTCACCGAGTTCTTGAGGCACGGTCAGTACGCGATTAAACCCGCCAATGGATCGGGCATAACGAATGAGATCAAGGGTCGCAGCCGCGGGTAAAGAAACAGAGCCCTTCTCTTGGCGGGAGTAAACCCGGAAGGGGAGATCGCCGGAATTTGCGGTCTTTGCCTTTCGGGGCATAACAATGTCCTGAAAATATTTTCACAAATAAGACCATATAAAGCGCAGAAGCAGATATCTACAATTACTATCTTCCCTACGCTCTGTCCAACAAAAGCTACTGGACAGGAGTAGGTTGAAGGTGACGATGGTGCTCTTTCTCTCATAGCTCGCTGATCACCTCGTGGAAGTCCTCGTTCTGGATGCCCGTGAGCGGTTTGAGGCCGAAGTCGTCGATGATGTGAAGATCGACTGGGACGGAGGCCAGTTTGGCAAGCTGCCTTTCCAGGGCATTCACCGCCCGGGCGGCGTTGATCCGGGCAAGCATCCGGGAGACGGTCTTCGATCTCTGTTGCCGCCGCTGCCGTTCCCATTGCCGTAACCGCCTTTCTGTTTTGTGGAAAATATAATCCACAAAGCTGTGGATAACCCTGTTGAAAAGTGTGTTGAAACTTCCGATAATTGACTGATCAATCCGTACTTTTTTCCGGGTTGCACAGGATTTAAGCAATGCATTGTCTTGTGATAACAATATGATAGGAAAATATTCATGGTTTCAGTGGACTTATGGGACTTATCAACAAGCCCTGGATTTTCCTTGAAGAAAAAAATTATTTTGTGACGGGTATCACGGGAACGCCATCTTTCTGGTTTGATCGAATTGACGTTGCTGTCCGCTGACCTGTTTCTTGCATAGGGATCACGATCCGGTACTCATGGACCCCGTTTCGGACCTTCCGTTCCGCCCCATCGAACCCCTGGAGCCGGAGCTTCTTCCGAACGTCAGGAATCCTTCCCGTGTACTTGAGGATATTCAGCTCCCGGGTGATTTCATGATTCATCACGGGACCCATGCGGAGCCGCTCAGCCGTCAAGGTCCTCCTTCGTGATGATCTCCACCCGGGCAAGCTCGAACATCTTGTCCAGAGAAGAAATGTTGATCGTCTCCCGGCCGCGCCGGAAGCGTGACATGGTGGATCCGCCTGCCCCGATCATGTCCGCCGGGGTCCCCTGTCCGTGCCGGTTCACCAATTCAGCGGTATGCTCTTGAAGGGCCATCAAATTTCTCCGATATGATTTGATCTATCTTGTGATTCCGCTTCGGTATCCTGGGTCCGGACATAGGGGAAACAGGATGGGGTTGGGGATATGGAAGAACTCGGAGATTTCGACAATTCGCATTTCGGGCTTATGGGGGTGATCAGGATTGCAGATCCGGCAAACTACAGAGGCCGTCAATGGCGGATTGAGGCTTTGCCCCAGGGTCGCCAAATCGATTCCGTTATATTTTTAATTAGTGAAAATAAAAGATTTTTATTGACGGTTCTCTTGTAGTTTGGCATGGTTTACACTCTCTGTAAGTTAATTTCGGAAGGGATGATAATTAGCTTATTACGTATTTGCCAAGCGTGATATTCGCATTATGCCAAATATCAATGAAATACTTGACCGTATAGCTCATATCAAGGGCTACAAAACGGAAAATAAAATTGCAGAATTATTCTCTGTTTCACCGTCCACGGTATCTACGTGGAAGCTCAGAAATTCAATCCCATACGAAAAGGTGATTGCTTTTTGCGAAGAATCGAATCTGTCCCTTGATTATGTCATCAATGGGGAGGGGGAGCTTTATCTTGACGAACGTGGAATAGAACCTGTCTATCGAACCAGACATTATGGTCCCGGCCTGGAGGACTTCACCCTCGTCCCGAAATACAAGGTTCGACTCTCCGGAGGCCCAGGTAACTATGTCCTTGAAGAGGACATGGAACATCACCTGGTGTTCAAAACGACCTGGCTGAAAAGGAGATGTCCGGGAAACGGTTGTGGTTTGTTCACGGTGACGGGGGACTCAATGGCACCCCACGTTACTGAGGGGGATATTGTTCTGGTGGACATGGCCAAAAACCAGCCACTGGATATTGTGGACGGAAAGATTTACGCTTTTTCCGAGTGGGAAACGGTAAAGATCAAAAGGCTGATGCGTCAGGGTCCAAAAATCATGGCTCAGTCGGACAATATCTTGAATATTGGCCCCTCAATGATCGAAGTGGACATTGGACAATTTCGACTGATCGGGAAAATCGTCTGGGTGGGGCATGAGGTGAGGTAGGTCAGCTTCAGCCATTGAGTTAATGACAAAATTCCGGGGGTGACAAATATGAGCGAATCTGATTCAAAAGACTATGCTGGCAAGACCCTGGATCTGAAAACCCTCATCGATTATCATAAAGGATCCATCGTCAGCCGGGAGATCCTCAAAAAGGAAAAGGGGACCGTAACCGTCTTTTCTTTCGATCAGGGCCAAGGGCTGAGTGAGCATACAGCACCCTTCGATGCCATGGTCCAGGTCCTGGAAGGTGAGGCAGTGATCGCGATTTCGGGAGAGCCACATACTGTTGGGGCAGGCCAAATGATCATCATGCCCGCAAACAAACCCCATTCAGTGAGGGCTGAAAAACCATTCAAAATGCTACTGATAATGATCAGAGGTTAAAATCGAAGTTTTTCTGTTTTGGGGCTTTAGGTAATTGAGGAGATTGAAAAGGGTAATTTTTCAACCCGAATTAAGGAGGATGCCATGAAAAGGATGTCTATTGTCTTTTTGGCTCTCATGATTTTTGTCACAGCCGCCTGGTCTCAAATGAGGGAAGGCAAGATGGGCGGATCTTCTCAATCGATATATCCTCAAACATATTCACGGACTGAAAATGAAATACTCGAATCGCTGATACGGATAAGCCGGGGCGGGCAGCTTTATGATGATTGGTGGAAAACCACGACAGATACAGTAAAGCCCGAAAAAGACAACGCACTTTGGAAGGAGCAGAGCACAAACAAGCGGAGCGGCTATGACACATATCGTTGCAAAGAATGTCACGGCTGGGATTATCGAGGTAAAGATGGAGCGTATGGAAAGGGCTCTCACTATACGGGCTTCAAGGGGGTCTACGAGGCAGCCCAAAAATTGTCCGTACAGGAAATTGAGGAGATCCTGAGCATAAAGGGAGCGGAAAAAAAGCATGATTTCACGAAGCATGCAGGTAATGAAGAAATTGCAGATCTTGCGCTTTTCATAAAAAAGGGCGTTGTTGATACGACCATGCTTGTCAACGATAAAGGATTACCCACAGGAGGAAACGAGAGGACGGGTAGTTACATATTCAGGAGAAACTGCACTTTCATGTGCCACGGTCCGGATGGCACGGGAATCAATTTCGGGGATCCCGAAGAGCCTGAGTATGTTGGCACCATAGCGTATGAAAACCCCTGGGAATTTATCCACAAGGTCAGATGCGGCCAGCCTGGTACAAGGATGCCCTCGGCAATTATCAATGAATGGAGTGAAAAGGAAATTCTTGATCTTCTCAACTTTGCGCGGACTTTACCCAAGAATGATTCTGAAATTAGCCAGGGGTCACGTTACAGGGGTCATATGGGTCGTCGTGGGATGATGAACCGTGATTATCGTCCCGGCAGCGGAAGGGGTTTTGGACCGACTATGGAATGACATTGAAGGTTTTGCCTCTTTGTAAAGGTCATTTGTATGAGGCATGAGTTGTTAATACCTGAGACATCGAGGGAGGGGACTATGAGGGAGGAAAAGAAAGAATCGAAGAAGGTGAAGTACGAGAAGCCGGTTCTGACTAAACATGAAAAGCTGACAAACGTAGTGGCTGGAACGGGATATTCGTTTGAATGAAAATCACAAACGCATAAGGTGAAGGTAGGGAGGGGAATCATGAAGAAGGAAAAGGAAGAGAAAAAGAAAGCGTACAAGAAGCCCGTCCTGGTCAAGCACGAGAAGCTGACAAAAGTAATTGCAAAGCCATATTAGAATTTACAAATACATAAGGCACGTTAAGTATCTTACTTCGGGGATCTGGATAATACACGGCATCGTGACCTGAACTGTCAAGGGAGTGGGGTAGGATTGATCGGGAAGAGCGTCCCTTGGGGCATGAGGTAAAGTGAATATTCATTATTATAAAATTGTCGGTCTTTATATTGATGGGTCATTCAATTTTCAAGCTGGTAGAGGGGGTTGAAAGTGAAATTCCCGCAACCGAGGGCACAAAAAGAGTTCGAACGAGGTCGGCGTTGGTTTGTGATGTGGTTTCTTCCACTGACCGGTTTCATCCTTCTCGGATTACTCGTATTGTTTGACGAGTTATATGATCTGCCAAACGTTCTTCTAAATGCACCAAAGACACCAATCAACTGGCATGAAGTAATCCTCGAGGCAGCGATTGTTCTTGCCATTGGCTCCATATTTATGTTCATGCTCATGCGTGCAATCGCTCATGCGAGATGCTCGGATAATAAGATGATCCACCTTCACCGGGCACTCCTGGCAATAAGAAATGTCAACCAGATCATAATCAAGGAAAAAGACATACGAAAGTTACTTCAGCGGGCATGCGACACTATGGTGGAAACCCGTGGATATTCCGGTGCCTGTATCATCCTTTTAGAATCTTCATCAGAATTTCAGGCAAGCGCAGACGTAGGACTCAGTGAAACCTTCAGAACATTGATCACGCAGATCAGGGAAGGAAGACCCCCGGACTGGATTAATGATGTCATAGGTATAAACGAAATTGTCACAATGGACAACCGGCTTCTCCCTTTCAAAAGCGGCGAAGCCTATCATCGTCACAATGAACAGGGCGTTCTCGCATCACGTCTCGAAAGCCATGGGAAAGTTTATGGAATCGTGCTTGTGTCCCTGCCGGTCATAGTCATGAACGACAGGGAAGAACAAAGCCTTCTCGAGGAAATGGCGGGAGACGTTGCCTTTGCTCTTCACGACATAGCAAATGAACGTCGGAGACGGGAATCGGAAGAGCGGTACAAAACTCTGTTCGAAGGAGCGTCCGAAGGAATTTTGGTCGTAGATACCGAAAAGAAACGTTTCATCTATGCAAATCCGGAGATTTGCAGCATGCTGGGATACTCGGTCGAAGAATTGACGAACTTCTGCATTGAGGACATACACCCCATAGAGGAACTTGAGAAAGTCATATCGGAATATGAAGAGCACATTAACGGCCAAAGAACGCTGTCGGAAACAATACGGTGTCTTAAAAAAGACGGTAATATAATTCTGGTAGATATTACCTCTTCGCCAATGGTGATTGATGATAAGAATTGTATAGTTGGATTCTTCAGGGATGTGACAAAAAGAAACCATCTTGAGGAACAGTTTCGCCAGGCTCAAAAATTAGAGGCCGTCGGCCAGCTGGCAGGGGGCATTGCGCATGATTTCAACAATATGCTTACGATTATATTGGGTCATTGTGATCTTATGAAAGAAGATATTCCGGAAAATGACCCTCTCCTTGAAAGTCTCGTTCAGATAAGAAGCAGCGGAGAAAAGGCAGCTTCTCTGACCCGGCAGCTTCTTGCCTATAGTCGCAAGCAGAAGCTGAATCCCATAGTCCTTAATCTCAATGAGATAATATTAAATCTGGAAAAGATGCTCCAGCGGCTGATCGGTGAGAATATTCAACTGCAAACCAACCTCACAGGAGATCTCGGTTTAACGAAAGCAGATGCCGGACAGATCGAGCAGATCATCATGAACCTTGCCGTAAATGCGAGAGACGCCATGCCCGATGGAGGCAAGCTTATTATTGAAACTGAAAACGTCTTTCTCGATGAAGAATATGCGAAAAATCATATAGGTGCCGCACCAGGTCATTATGTGATGCTGGCCATGACGGATACCGGTCATGGCATGGATGAAAAGACAAGGGCTCGAATATTCGAGCCGTTCTTTACCACAAAGGAATTGGGACGGGGCACTGGCTTGGGCCTCTCGACAGTATATGGAATCGTCAAGCAATCGGGCGGGGGTATATGGGTTTATTCAGAGCCCGAAAGAGGCACGATATTTAAGATATACCTGCCCAGTGCCGAAGATGCGGTGAGAACTGTTGAGAAAAAGAAAAGGGTAACAGTGGGAGGCAACGAAAGTATTCTCGTCGTTGAAGATGATCCTGCGATACGTCGGCTCATGGAGAGGGTTCTGAAGATGCTGGGTTACACTCCGACAATCGCTTCAGATGGCGAGGAAGCCATAAAAATTGTCAGTGAAAACAGATTAATGCCGGATTTGCTTATCACAGATATTATCATGCCAGGAATGACTGGTATTCTTCTTGCCGAACGCCTTAAAGAAGCTATGCCGGAACTCAAGGTTCTATTCATGTCCGGTTACTCGTATGGCTCGATTGGTAATTATGAAACATTGAAAGAGGATATGAACTTTATCGAGAAACCGTTCAACAGAGACGAGCTTTCGGAGAAAATCCGCGAGGTCCTTGATACAGATGATCGTTTGATTCATTAACATTCAATGGGTTAAACAAGCGTAGGCGATTTTTTCGTTAACTTGTTATTTATTGAGGAGGAAGTCATGAAGAAAGAAACGAAGAAGGCATAGTACGAGAAGCCGGTTCTCGTGAAGCATGGGAAGCTGACAGAGGTTGTCTCCCTTTTTTCATGAAGGACATAAAATGGGAATTCCAGCTTGAATAAAGCAGGAGGCGGTCATGAAGAAGAAAAAGGACGGGAAGAAGAAAGAGTACAAGAAGCCGAGGTTGGTGAAGCATGGGAAGCTGACGGACATAATGGCGTATTAAACAGGACAACCGCCGCCGTAAGAGATTCGAAGTGTCAGGCCAAAAGGGAGGGGATTTTTAAATGGGGAATCTTGGGGGGCAATTTCCAGACACATATTCATTATCTGAAAACGATCTATAAAGCAGCCTTCAGGGATCGTGGAATTATGGTGACCGGCCAGGGTCATTAAAAAACTCATGATTTTAGATGGTTCCAACGTCGATGAAATCAAGCCTTTTATTCATATCTCCGGTCTTTCCCTCCCCTGACGGTCCCGGTTTGGCCATGAGGCCGTATTATCAGATTGTAAATCTCAGCCAGAACTATTCGATTCGTCTCCTTGTCGCCGGTTTTCAACGCGGTCGTCCCGTCTATCATGGTGATATACGGAATTATTGCGAAGACATCGACTACATTTGCGTCCACCCTTATTCAGGATGGAAATATGGATTATGGCGTCGCTATCGATATTTTATCGATAATCTTAAAGAGGTTATCGCAGGGGACGGTTCGGGTTTCGCCGAGGACATGGGCGACATGGATTATATGCGGCAGAATGAAACTCTGGAAATGCTGGCGAATATTAATTTTGACAGAGTGCATGCATACCGGCTTTATCTGGCGCCCGTAACGGAAATATTAAAGAAACGGGGGCTCCATTCTTTTTACTCTCTTGATGTTGATGATATCGAATCGGAAACACGAAGCTCTATCAGCGGATTGTTTTACGGGAACAGGGATTTTTATCAGGCGTTAAGACTCAATCATGAATCTAAAGTATATTACAACATCGAAAAAAAATACATATCCGGATATGATCAAATATTTGTATGTTCAAGCCGTGACAGGGGTGTTCTTCAACACAGGTTTCCAGGGAAAGTTATTACCGTACTGCCGAATGTTGTGCCAATTCCGAAGAAAGGAGGAAACCATCGGGTCAGCCAGGTTCTTACAATGCTTTTTGTGGGAACGATAGGATACCATCCAAACACGGATGCTTTATTATTCTTTGCAGGTCAAATAGCCCCGATACTGAGAGAAAACTGCCGGCAGCAATGGCAACTGCGTGTTGTCGGAGCTTTACCGAAAAATTCGTGGATAAAACAATTAGAATGTATTCCCGAGATCAAATTTTCAGGCTGGGCGGAGGACCTGCACCATGAGTATGACACGGCGGATATTGTCATAGCTCCTGTACGTGGCGGAGGCGGAACCAGGATTAAGATATTGGAAGCTTTTGCCCATGGAGTTCCCGTTGTGTCGACGTCCAAGGGTGCCGAGGGGCTGGATGTTGAAAACGGCGTGCATCTATGTATTGAAGATGACCCCCGGCTTTTTGCCGAGGCATGTATTCGACTCATGACGGATCGCCGGCTCGCCGATGAAATATCACGCAGGGCTTTGGCCCTTGCATCTTCAAAATATAGTCCGGAAATCATCACATCCATTTGGACAGGACAGCTCCCGGATCGTCGCCGGAGTCAGGCGCATGAACAAATACCACATGGGACTGTCGGAATATGAATCAATCACGGCTTATTCTTTTCTATAATACAATGTTCGATGGGCCGCTTACCTATCCAAAAGCCGATATTCCTGAAGAATTTGAACTGACCACAGACCGAAGTCTCATGGAGGACGCCGTTGCCGTCGTATTTCATATTCCTTCCCTTTATTCTCCTTTATTTGGCAGATTTTCCCGTTTGATTCCTTCAATCTATCCATTTTCTTCACGCCTCGGGCGTTTAGAGAAAAAAAGGGGGCAAATATGGATCGCATGGTTTATGGAATGCGAAGTCCATATTCCCCATTTCAAAGATCCGTCTTTCTTGAACTATTTTGATTTGACGATGAGCTATCATCGGGACGCGGACATCGTTGCCCCCTATTTATATTATACCCTCGGGGACTTGCTCAGGGAACCGGTACGGAAGAAAGGGGATGGGAAAAATATCTGTGCGTTTATTTCAAGCTCCTTTCACAAAAGCGGCAGAAAGAAGTACTTGGAATCCATGATGAATTACATGGATGTTCATTCTTACGGAAAGGTTCTTCGAAACAAAGCCCTTGAGAAGGATACGGGACGCCGATCCAAGATGGATACCATTGCCGAGTATAAGTTCACGATAGCCTTTGAAAATGCCATAGCGAAAGACTATGTCACCGAAAAGTTTTATGATCCTCTGATTGCGGGTTCAGTCCCTGTATATCTGGGCGCTCCGAATATAGATGATTTTGCGCCGGGTGATCAATGTTTCATAAATGCAGGTGACTGGGAAAGCCCCGAATCTCTCGCTCGATACATTCTGGCCGTAACGGATGACGAGGCGTTATACCGGAGCTATTTTAATTGGAGACGGAATCCTTTTAAACCTGATTTCATCAGATTGCTTGAGCAGCAAAAGGAACACCCATTTGTCAGATTATGCAGAAGGATTCAAGAAATCAGATAAGTGTGCCGGCCCTGCCGCTTTTTAAAATAGCGGTGCGAGCCGACCGCTATCCCCGTCGCCCAGGCGGTGCGGTAGAGGAGGAACAAAGGAATCAGCAGGAGCGTTTTCGAATGATGAAAGGGGAACCAGCGTTTCACCGTGACCCACGTCTCGTTCAGTATCCGTAACGGCACGTTCAACCAGAACAGCCCGGGGTGATCGCGGAACACCCACACCTGCGATGTCCGGCCGGGCAGGTAAAACTCCCGCACGTTCAGGCCCCATGTGTAGAACTTGTAAAGGATCGCTCTCAATGACTCTCTTCCGGTGATATAGGCACCGGCGGCCGGGTTGAAGTAGATCCTGCGGCCCGACCGGACGACGCGCTGGCTCCACTCGAAATCCTCCAGGTAGAATAGCGACTCATTCCATGGCCCCAACTCGTCGAACAGTGTACGACGAAACGCCTGGTTGCCCGCGGGTTGAAACGTCAGCTCGCCGGCGGGTAGACGGTCGTGCCAGTTGAACTGGGCGGTCGCGTTCTCCGCGAAGGCTAAAAGACTCCTTTGCTCGGGATCGTGCGTTATCGCGCCGCCCGAGATCCCGGCGTCCACGTGCCCGTCAAGCGTCTTCAGGTGCTCCGCGATCAGGCAGCCGTGGGCGGCGCGCATGTCGGCGTCGAGAAAGACAATGATTTCGCCTCGGGCCGCATGCACGCCCGCGTTTCGCGCGGCGGCCGGGCCGCGCTTCGATTCCTCAACAACCCGGACCGGAAGACGGCGCAGCAGGTCCGCCGTGCCGTCCGTGCTGCCGTTGTCGACCGCCACAATCTCGAGTTCCACGCCGTCGGGAAGCTTCTGTGCGAGAAGAGACCGCACCAGCCTCTCAATGGTGTCCGCGGTATTGAGGCAGGGAATGACGATGGAAACCAGACGGTCTCTCATATCGCTATGCCCTGCGGGCCGTAGTGGAGCTTATGAGGATTGAAATTGGCAAGGCCCGTCAGCAGATCGCGAACACCGATATAGGCGGTCCTGGGGTCGGCATGGCTGTCTGCGCGCCGCACGCGGCATAAACTCCGCACCAGATGTTCGGCCTTGCGGACGCCGTCGTGATCGAGCCCGCCCAGGCGCCACGATTCAGCGAGAATCCTCAGGCCGTGCAGGATGGTGGCGCCGGTCGACAGGCGAGGGATTCCCATCCTTTTCCCGCAAAGCAGCCAGTGCGCGTGCTTCAGGGCCAGTTTTTTCGAAGACGGGAAAGGGATCCGGTCAGCGATGATGCCGAGGATCGCCGCGTAACGGGGATGATCCTCGGCGGTAAAAACACCGGACTCAGCGCCCAGAATGACGTCGCATGCATGCCGGACGGTGTCCACGGCATCCGCACCGACCTGCCTTTCCGCGCCACGGATCGCATTCCGGACATACGCCACACTGGACAGCATGATCCACTCCCGGCGCGGGCGGCCCTTCGCTTCGTGGAGGAGCAGCGCGTGAGCGCCTCGCGTGAGGCTCTTGGCACAGAGATATTCATATCGCTCCGGGTACAGCGGTGCGGCGGTGAGGAATCGATACGCCCGGAGCAGTGCACTGCACGCATCGGGAGCAGGAAGAGGGGGAAGGACCTCCGAAATGTCCAGCGTGCCGCCGATGACGGCGCCGCCGATCGTGGTCATTCTTTTTTGCAGCATGGCTTTCCATATCAGGCTGATGTCGAGACGGGTGGAAAGAGGCATGACGTCCAGCGTGGCCGAGAGACGCCGTTGCGCGGCCGGCGGCCACACGCAGCCCAAGTGGCGGCTGACGACGAATAAATCGTAGTCGCTGCGGATCACGGGATAACCGGACACGAAGTCCACCTGGCCTTCGCCGACGAACATGCTGCCGGCAAGAACGATGGCACTGTCGGGAAACGCTTGAATCAGCACGTCGCGGACGGCGGCCAGTTCGGAACGAACCCTCTCCACCATGTCCGGCATCGGCGAGCAAAGGAGACGCGCCGTGGCAAGATCGAGGGCAAGACGGTCAGTAAACGCTTCCGATTTTCCCTCAGCCTGCATCAGTTCTGCTCCTTCCGGCGCCGCCGCGCCCGGGCGAGTTCGCATAGTACACCGGCCATCAGGGAAATCGAGTGGGCTTTATCCAGGAACGGGTAGGCGAAGCTCCGCGCCGGGCTGCGGCCATTCTTTCTCTCCCTGCACACGCTGATTGGATATTTGACGCATCCCCCCAGGGTCGACACGAGAACCATGGCGTATCTCGACAGGGACGTCATGTCCGCCGGGATATCGTCCCGGTGCTTGAGTCGAAACCGGGCCAGGCCGCGCCCTTCGAGGCCCGTGCGCCGCAATAACTCAGACAGAGACGACGGATGGGGGTGGAACACGACAGCGCTCCGCTGAAAACGAATGTGAAACCGGTCGGACTTCAGAAGCCGCCAGAAGAGATCACCGTCCTCACCCGCCACGAAAGTCTCATCGAAGTAACCGATCTCCCCGAACACACTCTTCCGGTATGCGATGTTCGCGCCCGCGGCGACGGGAGGAGAGGAGGAGAGCAGGACCTCCTGGGAGATCAGTCGCCGATCATGAACGAAGTCGGAGATCAGCCCTCCGCCGGGCATGGGCAGGATGTCGCCCACAAAACACCCGATTCTCTCGTCATCCGAACCCGAAAGCAGTTCTCGGAGCCAGCCCGGCTTCGCAACGCAGTCCGCGTCGAGGAAGGCGACGATCTTTCCCCGTGCCGCCCGGATCCCCGCGTTCCGGGCCCTGGCGACACCCCGCTGCGATTCCTCGATCACCCGCACGGAGGACTGACGAGCGACGGAGGATGTGGCATCGGCGGAACCGTTGTCCACGACGACAACCTCCATCTGTTCCCGGGGGAAATCCTGGCCGAGCACCGACGCCAGGCATCGGGTGATGCACGATTCCTCATTCCGTGCGGGGACAACAACGCTGACAGGCAGGGCGGTCGAGTGCGCCCTTTCCCCGATTCCGGCGGCGGGCAGAGACGTATCAAAGGCCGGCGACATCTTGGCGAGGTCGGGTATTTCTAATAACTTGCTGTTCATGGAAGGGAGTATAGAAAGGATGGCTTTGTATGTCAATGGTAAACAAGTGTACGTATTATCTCATAAAAAAAGTTACTCAACGGGCAAACAAAAAAATTCAGCGGGAAGCCGCGGAGCGGCCGGCACCAACTGAGATATAATTCCGGACAGCTTAATTCATCGATGATGCAAGACTGTCATGGAACAAATCGAAACGGGCTCTTAATCGTGCCCGGGTTGGACAGTTATAATCAATGCCTGAAAGATCCTCATTTCATCTTTGCGATGGTCTTACCCGCCAAATTATCAAATATTATGGAGGTTACCTCACCATATAAGAAATGAGAGCTTTCGAAGGCATGCAAAGACCGGATGAACCAGATTATTATGGACGGAATTGGCGGAACGGTGATCATTTTAACGGAGGTATTCATCGTTGCACGCTTAAGACGGTACCGGAAATATAAGAAGGGGCCCCCCTGTTTCCCCATGTTACGGAGGGTGATATCGTCCTGGTGGACATGAGGGAAGAACAACATGCCGGATACTGTAGACAGGAAGATTTATACTTTTCCCGGGCCTGGTCTTTCAGTTCTTTAATTCTTCTCTCATGCGGTCAAAGTCCTCTTTGGAGATCTCGCCCTTCGCATATCTTTTTTTGAGGATGTCGAGCGGCGTCTCCGGGATCCCGGATTCAATTCTTTCCTTGGACAAGGCCCTGATGACCAGATACGCCGCGATGATGACGACGATCAAAACGATGATGCCCATAAACATTCCTCCCATCCCGTAACCCGACATTCCCCCCCAGCCTCTCCAGTCTCCCGGCTGCCCGCCGGAAAAGGGACAGCAGGAAATCAGGCCGGTCAAAATGGACGAACAAAGAAAAAGCACGGAGATTTTCTTCATATCAGTCACTCCTTTCCCGATTCCATGGGAATAAAACCATTTTCGATCGGCTATACTCATACTTATATTATGTTCAACACATGAAGGCGTCAAGGGAATTGTGGCAGGATATCGGCGGATGAGCCGCAAACCCCGCAGGTCTGATGGAACGCGAATGCGTTCCATCAGACCTGCGGATGAGGGGAAATTCATCGTAGATCACTGCCCGGATGGAAGGATTCCCACGAAAGAAAAAGCACAGGATATCCGCCAGGCACAGCTACTTCTTTCGGATTCTGCAGGGCAGGTTCTTCAGGTTCGGCGTTCCGAATTCCTTACCTAATTTTCCGATGGATGTAAGCATATTAAAATTTGACTTCCTCCATTCATACTGGTTTTCCGGGTCTCCCTCGGGGAACCACCATCCCAGCGAAGCACTGATAATCCGGGGATGGACGATATCCGTCACATGGGCAACCTGGGTTACCTCGCCATATTTTGTCTCGATGATGATCTCGTCCCCGTCGCTGATACCATGACGGGCCGCCGTATCAGGATGGATCTCCACCTTGGGATGGGGTTGCTTTTCACGGAGTTTTTCGACCCACCGGTACGAGGAAAGGAGGTAATAACGACTCTTGGAACTGATGAGCAGCAGGGGAAAGTCGGGATCATCCTCCTCGGGAAAACCGGTGAATTCAGGCAGCGGCTTCAGCCGGAATTTCTCGGCGGTGCTCAATTTCAATTCGACTTTTTCCGTGGGGGTCCGGAACCCTTTTTCTTCATATAATTTAAACCGGTCGGGTCCTTTCAGGAAGCCCTTTTCCACAAACTGGCGGTAGGTGAGGCCCGCGGGCCGCAAAATATCTTCCAGAAACTCTTCATGATCATCATGCCAGTACTCGGGGGGAGATATCCGTTTGCCCAGTTCGTTGATGATTTTCATATCGGGCCAGCAGCCTTCCGGCGGATCGACGATCTTCGGCCGGGCAACGATCATTCCGTGACCGATGCCGTAATGGCCTATGTCGTTCATCTCATACTGGTGGGCGACGGGAAACACGATATCCGCCAGCGACGCGGTGGGTGTCATGAAAATTTCAGCCATGGCTATGAAATCGAGGCTCATGAAGGCCTCGTACGTAACTTTGCTGTCCGCCCACGCCACCAGGGGGTTGGTGCACATGCCGTAATAACCCCTGACAGGGTAGGGAACACCCTCAAGGACAGCCTTGCGGAAATAGGCCGGAGCCACCGTCATCAGCCGCGGGATGATGCCGTAACGGGCGCTGATCATTTCCTTTCGTTTATCCGGGATGAGATCGGCCCGGACAAAGGGACCCAGGCCCATGATCTTCGGGTCGTGGGCATTGCAGTTGCCGCCGGGAACTTCGAGATTTCCGCAGATCGCCATAAGGCAGACCAGGGAACGGGTCGCATCGAAGGCGTTGATGTCGTGCTCGATGGGATTCCCCCACTGGAGGGCCGCCGGCCTGGCCTTGGCGTACATCCGCGCCGCCCTGCGGATGAGATCGGCGGGAACCCAGGTGATATCGGCCACCCTCTCCGGCGTATAGTCTTTCACGTGCAGGGCGAGGTCTTCGAAACCGTAGGTAAATTTTTCGACAAATTCCTTGTCATAGAGTGATTCCTCAATGATGACGCTGATGAATCCAAGCGCCAGGGCCTGTGCCGTTCCCGGCCGCAGTTGCAGCCAGCAATCCGCCCGGTCGACAAGTTCGGTCTTTCGGGGATCGACGACGATCAGCTTTGCGCCCCTTTTAAGCTGTTCGTAAAACAGACTGGCGATCTGCCCCTCTTCATTCGTGGATGTGGGGTTGCTGGCCCACAGGAGAATCAGTTCCGTCGGGTTGTGAAGATCGGCGACGGGATAGAAACCGCAGGTGTGGATGCCCGTCACTTCCCTGGGGGCGTGACACACATCTTGAGAGGCAATGACATTGGGAGAGCCGAAAATATTGGCGAGTCGTATCTGTACGAAATGCTCCAGGCCCTTCGGCATGCCGACGCCGAAGCCGACGGCCCGAGCCCCGTATTTATCCTTTATTCTGTTGAGGTTTTCAGCCGTTTCGTCGAGCGCCTCGTCCCAGGGGACCTGTTGCCATTTCCCCTCGCCTCGTTTTCCCGTCCGCTTCAGGGGATGCTTGAGGCGATCGGGGTGAGTGAGGCGTTCCGCCGATATTCTCCCTTTGAAACAGGTGTATCCCTTGTTGAGATAACCTTCGGGATCGCCTTTGATTTGAATGATTCTATTGTCCTTCACGCCGACCAGAAGAGCACAGCCGCCTTGATCCATGCGGGCGCAGTGCGTTTTTTCCCAGCGCATATCGTCTGCCATCGAATGAAGTCCTCCTTTGGTGGTAAGGGGTATTTATTAAAGAGTAATCTGAATGTCATGAATGACATAACACATCGGTGACCTGAAGGCCACTATTATAAGCTCATAAGAACATAATACTTGATGGTCTGTCCGATATTTGCGCACAACGATGCCCGTTCGAGTGGAAAATCCCGGAGAACCGATCTGAAATTCGACCTCTATACAGGGGATCTCAGGGATGTTACGGCCGGCCTCAAAGACAGATGGCGGGCTTTTCAACCGGATGCGGGAAAGTCCCGATCGCCTGAGGCGTTCATGGCGAAGTTGGAATCGGCGGGTTGCACCGTACCGGGTAAAATGAAGAATTCGCTCTTGACTTTGCCCTATTCCTATGCCAAATACGGCATATGTATCGGCAGACATAACACAATCCCCCAGAAAAGCACCCCGACAGGGGATACCGGGACGTTGGATGCAGGATGGATTGGGGAAGTTTCTGATTCAAATACGTCCCTGACGGCTCGGATATCACCGCGGGTGCATCAGACGGGCTTGGTGGTCGATTTTTTGAAAGTTCCGGTTGAAATCAGGGGAACGATGGATAACGGACAGTTCCTTCGTTTAAGGAATGCCGTCCAGAAAAGAAATCACTCTTCTTTCGGGTACGTGGTGTTATTTTACAATATTGAAAGGGGCGAGGTGGCATTGTGGAAAGAAATACATTGAATCTGAACGGAAAGAAAATTGCGTTCGAGCCCGGACAGTCCATTCTCGATGTCGCAACGGACAACGGCGTTGAAATACCGACCCTCTGCTACTTGAAAGGGGCAACGCCAACAGGTGCATGTCGTATGTGCCTGGTTGAAGTGGCGGGAGCGCGCTCCCTCATCACGGCATGCAGCACGCCGGCCACCGATGGAATGGAAGTCCGGACGGACACTGAAAGAGTCCATCGGGCGCGGAAACTGAACGTCGAACTCCTTCTGGCGAGCGGTTCCCATAACTGCCTCACGTGCGAGGCCAACGGAAACTGCCGCCTGCAGGACCTGGCCTATCGCTACGGCATCACCGATATTCCCTTTTCCATCACCCCTCAACCATATCCCACGGAATCGGATGACCCGTTTATCATCCGCGATTTCAGCCGGTGCATTCTGTGCGGCCGATGCGTTCAGGCCTGCAATGAAATTGCCGTCAACCGCGCCATCAGTTACGGGTACCGGGGATCCCATTCCAAAATCGTCGCAGGCACGGACGTGCCCTATGTTGACAGCGACTGCGTATTTTGCGGCCAGTGTGTCGAGGTCTGTCCCGTGGGAGCCCTGATCGAGAAGAAGTCCCGGCACAGGGGTCGTCCGTGGGACCTGAAAAAGGTGCGGACCACCTGTCCCTATTGCGGCGTGGGCTGCCAGATGTGGCTTCACGTCAACAAAGACGGAAAGATCGCCAGGGTCACCGCCGTCGAGGACGGGGCGCCGAACAAGGGGCGGCTCTGCGTGAAGGGGCGGTTCGCCTATGACTTCATCTATTCGGAAGACCGCCTCACCTCGCCCCTCATCAAGGAAAACGGGACCTTCCGGGAGGCCTCGTGGGACGAAGCGCTCGATCTTGTTGCCGGCAAGTTCAAGGAGTTGAAGGATAAATACGGGCCCGATTCCATCGCCGGCGTCAGCTGCGCCCGGAGCATCAACGAAGATTCCTATCAGATGCAGAAGCTCTTCCGGTCGGTCATCGGAACAAACAATATCGATCATTGCGCCCGTACCTGACACGCCCCCACCGTCGCCGGTCTGGCGGCTTCCTTCGGTTCCGGGGCCATGACGAATTCATTCGAAGAGTTCAGCCGGGCGAAGATGTTCCTGTGCATCGGCACCAATATGATCGAAGCGCATCCCGTGGCGGCGACGTTCCTCAAGAACGCCGTCATGAACGGTGCGGAACTCATCGTTGTCGATCCTCGAAAACAGCCCCTGGTGCCCTTCGCCACCCTTCATGTCCCCATCCGGGTGGGGTCCGACATCGCCTTCCTGAACGGTGTCATGAACGTCCTCATCACGGAGGACCTCTACGACAAGAAATTTGTGTCCTCCTGCTGCGTCGGGTTCGAGGAACTCAAGGCCAAAGTGATGGCCTATCCGCCGGAGGTCGCGTCCGAAATCTGCGGCATCCCGGAAGATCTGATACGGGATGTGGCCCGCCGTCTGGGGGCGGCGGAATCCTGCATGCTCTGCTACACCCTGGGGATCACCGAACACACCTGCGGGAAGAACAACGTCATGTCCACGGCGAACCTCCAGATGCTCCTCGGCAACATGGGGATGGAGTGCGGGGGCGTCAACCCCCTTCGCGGCCAGAACAACGTCCAGGGAGCCTGCGATATGGGCGCCCTTCCCAATGTGCTTCCCGGCTACCAGGCCGTCACCAATCCCGATGCCCGGGCCAAGTTCGAAAAGGCCTGGGGCGTTGAAAAACTCCCGGACAAGAACGGCCTCATGATCCCCCAGATGATGGAGGGACTCGTAGACGGAAGGGTGAAAGCCTTTTACATTTTCGGTGAAAACCTTGCAAACACCGAACCCGATATCGCCAAGGTGGAACACGAACTGTCGTCCGCCGAGTTCATCGTCTGCCAGGACATTTTCCCCACGGAAACGACACGGTTCGCCGATGTGATCTTCCCCGCCGCGGCGTGGTGCGAAGACGACGGCACCTTCACGAACAGCGAGCGCCGTGTGAACCGTGTCCGGAAAGTGAGCGAGCCCCCGGGAATGGCGAAACCGAACTGGTGGATTTTCAGGGAACTCGCCAGGCGAATGGGCCATGAATGGACCTCCGAGGGCGGTCAGGAGATCTGGGACAAGGAAGTGTCCGCCCTGGCGCCTTCCCTTGCGGGAATCAAATACGGAAGACTGGGAAAAGACGGTCTGCAATGGCCGTGCACCACTGAAGACCACCCCGGGACCTGTTTCCTCCACCAGGACGGCTGTTTCACCTGCGGTCTCGGCCAGTTCAACCCCGTGGACTGGACGCCTCCGGCGGAGGTGGCCGACGACGAGTATCCCTTCGTTCTCAGCACGGGACGGAGGCTCTACCAGTATCATACGAGAACCCAGACGGGCCGCGCCGGCATGAATTTCCTGCTGCCCGAGGAAACGGCGGACATCTCTCCTGCCGACGCCCGCCGGCTCGGCATCGAGCATCATGAAAAAATCCGGGTCCGCTCCCGCCGGGGCGCCGTCGAGGTCAAGGCGAACGTCACCGAACAGATACCGCCGGGACTGGTGTGGATGGCTTTTCATTTCCGCGAAGCCTGTGCCAACTGGCTCACCAATCCTGTTTTCGATCCCGGTACGATGACTGCCGAGTACAAGGCCTGCGCCGTGACGGTGGAAAAGTTGTAAAACGGTCTTTCGAATAGAAAAATAAAAAGGACCCCTGCCGCGGCGGTAGGGGTCCTTTTTTATGATCCGGGATCCGGACCGGTGCCTGTTCATAAATCATCCCGATCCATTCGGCAAGATAAAAAAAGGACCCGCCCCGAAGGCGGGACGGGTCCTTACTCGTCAGGCAACGTCAATG